>Ga0209075_1000009_pt1 | contig 134097 bp, 136 predicted proteins | sample Stecom2011_FD_187523 | JGI IMG/M metagenome (GOLD analysis project Ga0209075, IMG submission 187523) | Agricultural soil microbial communities from Utah to study Nitrogen management - Steer compost 2011 (SPAdes) (version 2) | ecosystem: Environmental > Terrestrial > Soil > Agricultural land... | reverse complement strand
TTTGCCTCACATATTATACCATAAATCGCCTAACTATGCAAACAATTTTTACTCGATTGACAACAATTTTTACTCGATTGACAACACTTTCTTAAGAAGTTTGCTTACTTAGTACTTCCTATTCCTCCACTTCGAGAATTGTGAGGTTTTATCTCACTATCACTAATTAAATACTTCATAAAAATACCTTGAATAATTCTTTCACCGGCAGCTAATTTTAACTCTTCATTGCTTGTGTTTTCAAGCGCAATTAAGATATGCCCTTCATTATCAATATTATTATAGTAATCACTATCGATAACACCTACTTGATTAAGAAGTCTTATTCCATATTTTATTCCCAGGCTTGATCTTACAACTAAAAGTAAAACCTCATCACTTGCCATATAAGCTTTTATTCCACTTGGTATTATTATCCTTTCTTTTGGTTTTATACTTATACTAAAAGGTAAATAAAAATCATAACCAGCGGAATTTTTTGTCTTGCGTTCTGGAAGTTTTATATTATCATATATAGCTTCCGTTTGATATTTTAAAAATTCTTCTTTACTTACTTTTTCAAAACCTCTCACTTTTCCTCCTCATCAGCCATTGGGTGATATTTATCATAAGCTTTTTTTAGATTTTCTCTTGATACATGAGTATAGATTTGGGTCGTAGAAAGGTTAGCATGACCTAATAGTTCTTGAACACTTCTCAGGTCTGCGCCATTATCAAGGAGATGAGTTGCGAATGTGTGTCGTAACATATGCGGTGAAATATTTAAGTTGTTCTCCGCTTTTTCGTTTATATCATTTAAGATAACCCTAACTCCCCTTGGAGTAAGCGGGCCCCCTTTAAAGTTCAAAAACAAAATATCTGTTACTTCTTTTTTATTCCTTTTTGCTAATTCATCTCTACCATAATTTAAGTAATCAAGTAGAGCTGCTTTAATTCCATCATGAAACGGAACATATCTTTCTTTATTTCCCTTTCCTACCACGATAAAGGTTTGATTATAAAAGTCAATATCTTGAAGTCTTAAATTGGTGAACTCACTTACACGTAAGCCTGTCCCGTATAAAACTTCTAATAATGCATAATCTCGTTTACCGATTGCAGTTGAGCGGTCGATTGTAGAAAAGATATTTTCTAACTCTTCAGTATACACCATTTTCGGAAGTGCTTTTTCCACTTTTGGTGAAGATGTATCAGAAAAAACATTTTTCTCAATTTTCTCTTCTCGTAATAAGAAGTTATAAAATCCCCTTAAACTACTTAGTTTTCTTGCAACACTCCTTGGTGCATACTTTTGATTTAAGTATGCTAAATAATACCTTGGAATATTGTTTTCGATTTCTAGTAGATTCCCAAAGGAATTTGTTTTCAAAAAGTTATTAAACTCATGCAAATCTTTTATATAATTTTGAATTGTATAGTTTGAATAACTTCTTTCATTTTTTAAATAATTGTAATATTCATTAATTAAATTATTACTCATTAATTTCACCAATCAATTTATTTAAAAATTCTAATGAACGTTTTGCGTAAAACTCTTTACGTTCACGTTTTTTCATTTTTACAGTAATTGGTTCGAATAGACCGTGGTTAACATTCATTGGCTGAAAATTACTATTAGGACTAGAAATATAATTACTCAATGCTCCAAGAGCTGTAATCCTTGAAAAATCGATTAGATCTTTCCCTTGCATAAGTCTAGCCATATTAATTCCAGCAACCATCCCACTAGATGCACTTTCTATATAGCCTTCAACACCTGTAATTTGTCCTGCAAAAAATAAATCACTACGTTTTTTAGTTTGATAATATTTATTTAAAACAGTTGGAGAATTTATAAAAGTATTCCGATGCATAACACCATAACGAACAATTTCCGCATTCTCCAAACCAGGGATCATTTGAATAATTCGTTTTTGTTCACCAAATTTTAAACTAGTTTGAAAGCCTACAATATTATACATTGTCTTACTCGCATCATCTTGACGAAGTTGTACAACAGCATAAGGTTGTTTTTTTGTTTCTGGATGTTCTAAGCCAACCGGCTTCATAGGACCAAAAAGTAATGTTTCTTTTCCACGCGCCGCCATTTCTTCAACTGCCATACAACCTTCAAATACTTTTAATTCAAATTCACGTGGTACTACACGCTCCGCATTGATCAATTCATTATAGAAATTTTCAAATTCTTCTTTAGTCATAGGACAGTTAATATAACTAGCTTCACCTTTATCATAGCGACTCTTATAATAAACTTTTGATTTATCAATTGATTCTTCTAAAATTATTGGCGCAACCGCATCAAAGAAGTACAAATACTCTTCCCCACAAAATTCTTTTATTTCTTTACTTAATTCTTCACTAGTTAATGGACCAGTTGCAATAATTGTAGGTCCCTCAGGAATAGTTGTAACTTCTTCGTTAATTATATTAATTAATTCATTATTTTTTAACTCATTAGTTATATAATCACTAAATATATTACGGTCGACCGCAAGTGCTCCACCTGCTTCAACTTTAGCTTGATTTGCAGCTCTTAATACAATTGAATCAAATAATTCCATTTCAGCTTTAAGTAAGCCTACTGCATTTTCAATAGCAATTGCTCTAAATGAGTTAGAACACACCAACTCTGCAAAGCCACCAGTCTTATGAGCATCCGTTAATTTCTTTGGACGCATTTCATATAGATTTACCTTAAAGCCTCTTTTTGCTAACTGGTATGCTGCCTCACTTCCCGCAAGACCAGCACCGATTATATTTATTCTTTTTTCCATAATTATTTCCTCACACTCAATAATTATTATAACATTTTCTAGGTAAAAATTCAAAAAATCTTCATTTGAAGATTTTTCATTTTACATTTATAGTTGAACCAACTTGTAACCAAGTATCCCTATTAGCGTTTATTAACTCTTCCAAACTCATATTATGCATACTTAAAATACTCTCAAGTGTATCTTCTGGTTTAATTGTATATAAAGTATATTCACGTGGAATTTTAATAACTTGATTTTCTGCTAATACAATTTTTGAAATATCATTGTACTTGGTTAGCAAATCAAGTCTAACATTAAGTTTTGTTGCAATCTTTTCTAGTGTATCTAAATCTTGAACCAGATATTCTTCAAAATAAACACTACCACTAGGAACAGTTCTAGGAATTAAGATTACTTGACCAGGATAAATTAAATTGCTTGTTAGGTTATTCGCAGCTATTAAATCTTCAACTGCTACTCCATTATCTTTTGCAATCTTAAATAAAGTATCCCCTTTTCTAACAATGTACTCACTGTTTTTCATTAGTCTTCTATCATAACTATGAAACACACTATATTTTTTCACCTAATTCACCTCGCTAGTATACTATGAATTAGTTAAAATATCATTGTAGGTTTTTACCTAAGAAAAGGCTAATTTGTATAACTCAAATTAGCCACTAATTGTCTCTAATAATTTTTCATATGTTTCGCTACTACGAAACTCATCAAGTTCTGGGTCTTTAGCCATAAATTCACGCAGTTTGAAATCTTTTAAGTTCGCATACAACAAACAGTTATACGCATTTTCAAAATCATTCATCCCTACATAAAGACAACCTAAATTATACCAAAGATTTACATTGTCTTTATCTTTTGCAATACCTTCAAGATAATATTGCTTTGCAGTTTCATAGTCTTTATATTCATCCTTATAAAGTATCCCTAAGTTTAGATAAGCATTAATATAAGCATTTTCTTTTTCAAGTTCTTCTTTATAAAATTTAATAGCCTTATCAAACTCTTTTAGTTTTGCATAGATTACACCTAAGTTATAACAAACCAATCTTTCATTAGGGTTAATTTCATAAGCTCTTAGTGAATATTTAAGTGCTAAATCTAGTTTCTCATTTCGATCATAGAATGTTCCAAGGTTAACATTAGCCCAGAAATAATCTTCTTCATATTCTATTGTTTTTAAATAGTAATATTCACAATCATCATCATCTTGATAATCTAGTAATAATCCAATTCCAAAATATGCATCAGAATAATCAGGTTTTATTTTGATTGCATTTCTAAAGTGATTGATAGCATCTTCAGTTCTTCCTAAATCAGTATAACAAGAAGCAAGTCCATAATGGGCTAGAAAATTATCTTCTTGAACTGAGAGAATATCATTAAAGATTTTAATTGCTTTACTATATTTATCTAAATCAATATAAATTGCACCAAGATGAAGTAAGTCATCTAAATGAACTTCTTCTAAAAAAGCTTCTTCATAATACATTGCTGCTCTTTCTAGTTCTTCATTTTGATATGCTTGTCTTGCTTTTGCAACTAATACTTCATATTTACTCATTTCTTTCATCCTACTAACCTATAATATCAAATACATATAATAAAATTACTGCATTATTTAAAAAGTGAATTCCAATTGGAATAATAATATTATTTTTAAATAATGAATAACTTCCAGCTAATATCAATGCCATAAAGAAATACTGGAAGAAAAATATATCATAAGCATGTAGAGCTGCAAATACAGCAGCTGAAATCAGCAACGCAACAACTTTTGGAAACTTAAATTTTTCTTCAAGCAAACCAAAGAAGAGTTGTCTAAATAGTAGTTCTTCTAATAGTGGTGCTAAGATCACTACAGAAAGTAAAATAAAAATACTACTATCTGCTTCAAGTGCATACATGATTAATTCTTGATTTGCACTTTCATCAACAATCCCAAAGTATTGATAAATTCTTGAAAGTAAGTTTTGACCAAATAACATCAAAATAAACCCAAATCCTATAACCCCAAGGTTATGCCAAAGTTCAGTTTTGAATAATTTAAAGTCTCTCACAATTACTTTCCAAAGTATAATTACTAGCGGAATTGTTAGTAGAAGATTACCTAGAAATTGAGACAAATTTAATGCGGTCCACATATTTGGCGTAAAGCCTAAAAAATTTCCTTGTTCTAATAGCGAAGCAAAGGATACCGCAAATCCCGGATCTCGTATTTCAAATGCAATCATCAGGACTAACATAATAATTTCTCTAATTAAAAAGAAAGCAATAAACCCTACAATAAATGTAATTAAATAAAAATTGGCATTGCTGACTCTTTTACTTATGCGCAAATCATCCATTTCTCTCATCTTCCTTACTTATATATTTTTCTATCACACATACTAATGTATTTATGTTATCCAAATCTATATTTCTATCTTTATGGCTATGTATATTATTAAGGCCCAATTTTTTGCCTTTCTTATTATAACACATTATACCTAAAGAATTCCAGTTTCTGAATGAAAAATGGTCACTTCCTTCAAAAATAGATGCTTTTCGATGTACAAATTGTAACTTTTTATCATCATTTAAACTGATTATTTCACTTGCAATCTGCTTACTTCTTTTAAAACTAACAACTCCAAATACTTCACCCCTACCAACACAATCAAAGTTGATAAAGACTTTTCTTCCAAGTTGATAGCCACCACTTTTTTGCAGTATTGTTGCAAGTTGTAATGATCCGATTAATCCTTTTTCTTCATTATCATAAAATACATAACATACATCTGTTCGCTTTAACTTATGCATTAAACTAAGCAAAGTTAAAATGCCACTTGTATTATCATTATAGTTATATTTATTTGCTATTCCAAATCCAAGCAAATGTAATAAAGTTAATATATAGATAAGAATTGCAAAAGTTAGATTGATCTCAAAATAAAGAAAGACAAAAATAATTAAAGGCACTATTAATATACTTATTAAATTAAAAAGTATTAAGTTTTTCATCATAAAAACAGGCATTCTTGGGGGCGTATCATAGTGTGCCCCCAAGACATACTTAGCTGTTTTTAAATTGCCTATTACAACATTTTTTGAAGCAAAACTATTTGGAAATATTTTATACTCAAGATTATTAATCTCTGCTTTTGTTTTTAAATATTCCCTAAACTTTTTTTTGCTTTTTCTATGCATTCTCTCTTGTAGAGGAATTAATTCAGAAAATAATTCTTTAATCATGCTTTACCTAAACTTTTAATTTCAGCCTTAATCATCTCCACGAATTCTTCAATACTTACTGTTACTTGTTCTTTTTGACCATATTTACGATATGTCAATTGGTTATAATTTACTTCATTATCACCACATACTAATTGATAAGGTATTTTCTTAGTTTGGGCTTCACGAATTTTATAACCTAACTTTTCTTCACGACTATCGATTTCAACACGAATATCTTCAGCTAAAAGTAATTTTTTCACTTTGTTTACAAACTCTAGATGATAATCATTATTTACTGGAATTAATTTAACTTGAACTGGTGCTAACCAAGTTGGGAATGCTCCACCATAGTGTTCGATTAAAATTCCAATGAAGCGTTCAAGTGAACCATAAATTGCACGGTGTAACATTACTGGACGCTTCTTTTCCCCATTCTCATCAATATATGTAATTTCAAATCTTTCTGGTAAGTTCATATCTAATTGGATAGTACCACATTGCCAAATACGATTCATTGAGTCTTTAATCTTGAAGTCTAATTTTGGACCATAAAAAGCTCCATCACCAGGATTAATTTTATACTTCATACCTGCATGTTCACAAGCTTCAGCTAAAGCTTTTTCTGATTTATCCCAAACTTCAATTGAACCAATATAATTTTCTTCTGGTCTAGTTGATAACTCAATACTATACTCTAAGTTAAAAACAGAATAAAATTCTGCAAATAAATTAATTAAATTACTTACTTCAGATACGATTTGATCTTCACGCATAAAGATATGAGCATCATCTTGAGTAAAGCTTCTTACTCTAAATAGACCTGTTAATGCACCACTTGCTTCATGACGATGTACTAAACCTAATTCACCAATACGCAGCGGTAGATCTTTATAAGAATGTAGGCTATGTTTATATACCAAAATTCCACCCGGACAGTTCATTGGTTTAATAGCAAAATCATGTTTATCGATTTCTGATGTATACATATTTTCTCGATAGTTATTCCAGTGACCAGAAATTTCCCACAAATCTTTATTTAACATAATCGGTGTTTGAATGAAATGATAGTTTTCACGACGGTGAATCTTATACCAATAATCTTCTAATGTCTTTCTTAACACCATACCTTTTGGTAACCAGAATGGGAACCCCGGACCAAATTCGCTAATCATAAATAGATCTAGTTCTCGACCTAATTTACGATGGTCTTTTTCAGCGCGTTCTTTTAATAATTCTAAATGTTTCTTTAAGTCTTCTTCAGTAAAGAAACAAGTACCATAAATTCTTTGTAATTGTTCATTTTTAGAATCCCCTCGCCAATAAGCACCACTAACATTTAATAGTTTAAAATGTTTTAAGTACTTTGTGTTTTGCACGTGAGGACCACGACATAAATCTGTAAAATTACTATGAGTATAAGTAGAGATAATTACTCCATCTTCAAGATCATTAATAATCTCTACTTTATACTTATCATCTTTAAACATTTCTAATGCTACTTCTTTACTAATTTCATTTCTTTCAAAACTAGTATTTTCATTTGCAATGCGCTTCATTTCTGCTTCAATTCGTGGCAAATCAGCTTCTGTGATTTTAATGCCTTCACCTGGATTTACATCATAATAAAATCCTTCTTCAATTGCAGGACCAACTCCAAACATTGCATCTGGATATAAATTTTTAATCGCGCTTGCCATTAAGTGACTGCAAGAATGATTAAGTGCATCTAGCGCTTCTTTTTGATCTTTTGTAATTAGTTCTAAACTTGCATCACTTCTAATAGGACGATCTAAATCATAGTTTTCGCCATTTACTTTTGCGAAAATTGCCTTTTTTGCAAGCGATGGAGAAATACTTTTTGCAATTTCATAACTACTCATACCATCTGCATATTCTTTTATGCTTCCATCAATAAATGTAATTTTCATAATTTTAACTCCTTTTCTAAATTTAAATATAAAAAAAGTCCTTAAGATCTTAAGGACGAATTATTTTCGCGGTACCACCTTAGTTCAATATAAAGGCATATTCAAAAATATGCACAATATATTGCGCTCAAACTCATTAACGCTGAGTAACGGAAATCTCTTTCGAGTTCAACTCCGTGGTAGTAATTATTAAGCTTTATTAGGTATCTTACACCATCATACCCTCGCTGGAAATAAAGTACCTTAATAATCGTGTCCACTTCATCGCTTTTTATATCGTATAAATTATTATATAATTTTCTCTTCTTTTAGTCAACAATTATTCTATATTGTCGCGATAATTTTTATCATCTAAATATACTTCATTCATTAAATAACGAATTCTCGAAATTATTCTTTCGCTATTTACTAAGTTTATTGAGGTTGTAGAATCTTGAAAATGTTTTTCAAGATCAATTAAACTTAAGTTACTAGTCATACAAACAGGTAATAAGTTATTCATGCGGTATTGTAAAATTGGACCTAAAACTTCATCACGGATAAAATTAGTATTAGTTTCTGCACCAATATCATCAAGCATTAAAATATCTACATTTTTTAATTTATTAATAATAACTTCTGTATCCCTACTTGCAATACTAGACTTAATCATTCTAACTAAATCTGGATAATAAGCAATAATTACCTTTACATTTTTCTTTGCCATAGTTAGTGCAAGCCTTTGTAAAATGAAGGTTTTACCTGTTCCAAATTGTCCGTGAATATATAACCCTTTTGTAAAGTTGTTCTTTTTATACTCTTTTACAAACCTCATTGTTTCTTTGAATACAAAAGAACGTTTTTCATTTTTAAATAATTCTTTAGTTTCAATATCATCGATATTTGGAAAAAACATTCTTTCCAAATTATTTTCATAACTTGTATCTATAACTTCAAAGTAACGAATGTCAATCTTACCATTTTCATAAACCAATTCCGAACGCATTCCGGCTGGATCATCAAGGCATCTTCTAGGACTCTTTTTACAAATCTCATTATTTTCTTTTTGAACATTGAGGACTTGAAGATTATTAATAATATCCGCTTCTGATAAGTTATTATCAAGAATAAATCTCTTTATGTCATTATCTTTAAATAACTCGTTAATTACTTGTTTTATATACTTCATCCTATAACACCTTATCTATATCCTCAATTATTTCCTCTAATTCTTCATCGCTCATTTTTTCCCGTTTTGGAAGATTTTCTAGCTGCTTTTTATATCCTTGATACCAATCTGGAACTGGTGAAACTTTTTGTTTGCGATTGTATGTTTTGTTGTTAGTTTGTTTTTCATTACGTTTTTCGTTTTGTTTTTCTAAATAAAGTAGTGCATCAACTGGTGTTTTAACACCTGCTCGAGCCCAAGTATTTGCAATTTTTTCAAAATAACTATATCCCGGTAAAACCCCTTCATGTAAATTATTAACCATTAATATCATAATATTAATAACTGATTGAGGAAAGTTTGTATTTCTTTGTAATTCTTCAATCATACTGATTTCAGCTGTTGATGGTGTAATATTACCATTGACATTTTTTAGTAACGTAACAGGATCCATTTTTTCAATCTTTGAAATAAATGAATAATGTTCGTCATCTAATGCACTTGTAATAAAGGCATCTGGTTCCTTAGTTACTACTACACGTTTTGTATTTCGATTCTTCTTTTGGAAGTACTTTCTTGCATTCTTACTTATATCTTGGTATGTTAAATCTTTATCAATTTCGATTGTATTCATTATTACTTCTTTCATTTCTTCTTCATTTAATTGATAGTTATAAGAAATGGCAAGAATTTGATTTTTGAACTCTTCATCATCTAATATTTTTGAATCCAAAAATTCAGTATCAAAATTCATCTTAAAGAATATGTAATCGAAATTTGGATTTTCAATTTTAATATCTGGTTTAGTTTTTAGTCTAATTATTTTTGTAAATAAGCTTTCGATGTTTTGGTCTTTAAATTCAAAGACATCATCAAATGATTTAGTAATCTCTTTGTAACCTCTTGGGTTTGTGAGTACATCTTTACTTAATTTAGTAAATTCCATTTCGCCTATTTGTTCATATAAGAAATTAGCAAGAATAGAATTTTCAAAGAATGAATACTTACATACCGGAGTATATAAATTTATATAATAACCTTTTTGTTCATTATAAAAAAGTTTAATTAAAGAAAGAGCCTCTAACTTTGAAAATGCTCTTTCCAAAAATTTAGGAGTATTTAAATTTAGGGCATCAACAACTTTTTTGAAAAAATAGCTTTCGTTATCTTTTAGGCTAAATAAGTACATATATAGTGAGAAACTATCTATACCCATTATAGGTAAATATAATTGGCTCAATACGTGATAGTCTTCTCCACCTAAATTATGCTCACGAGCTATTTTAAATGTACTATTTAAATCTAAACTCATTTAATACTCCTCTCCGATTCTAATTAATCTTTATATAAACTAACCCCTTTAAACGGTAATTTAGAATCAAAATATTTATACATTCTCTCAATAATCTTTTTACCTAATCCCCTTGGAATAAGTTTATAAGTTGTAACTTTAATATCAATTGCCGTTTCAGCAATTCTTGTCCCTGTTATTGTGATAATACAAGTATAGTCTTTCCCTTGGAAAAAGTATTCATTGTATTGTTCAACGATGTCTTTCATTTGCGCATTTTCTTCTTCAACTAAAGCTAAGACAGCATCAATTGCTTGTTCTTTTGTACAACGATAATATCTTGTCTTTAGTTCTGGTAAATAATGATTTTCGCCTGTTTCAAAATCATTATTAAAATAATCTTTAAATCTCATTTAAAATCCTCCTAAGGACCTCATCAACTTGCTTGTAAGTTGAATCTACGTCTTTACTGTTATCAATTATATAGTCAGCTTTTTCTTTTTTAAGTTCAATATCCATGCTTGCATTAATCTTTTTATTTGCATAATCAAGATCAATTCCATCACGCGCCATCAAGCGTTCTAATTGAATATTCTTTGGAACATAGACAACTATTATTTTATCAACTAAGTACTCTAACTTTTCTTCATAAAGTAGTGGTATATCTACAAAGATTAAATTATCTTTAACGCCTTTATAATTATTTGTTTCTTCTTTGATTTCACTAATGACACGTGGATGAATTATACTATTTAATAATTTACGTTTTTCTTCATCATCAAATATCATTTTTGCAAGCAACTTTCTTACAAGTACACCATCTACTATTAAATCTCTTCCAAAGGCTAAACTAATTTCACTTAAAACACTACTTGTTGATAAGAGTTTGTGAACTATTTTATCTGAATCAATAATTTTATAGCCTTTTTCACTTAAGTACTTTGTAACTGTAGATTTACCTGTTGCAATTGAACCTGTAATTCCAATAATCATTTCCTTTACACCTATACCTTAGTTTATTATGTTTAAAGGGTTTTGTCAATCATTTTTTGACAGTCTTCGCAGATATAAGATGTTCGTCCGCCAACTTTAATTTTCGTAATTTCCTTACTACATTCTGGACAACTTGTCTTCGTATGAACTAGTAATTCATTTTGGAATCTACCACTAATACTATGACTTGAAGTAAAACTTTTTATTGTTGTTCCACCAAGTGATATAGCTTTATTAAGAACTACTTTTGAGTGGTTGATAATTTCTTCTACCTTATCTCTACTTAAATTTTTTGCAATTTCAAGCGGATGAATTCTACTCATAAAAAGAATTTCATCAACATAAATATTGCCAATTCCACTTACAATTGTTTGATCTAATAGTGCAGATTTAATTGGTTTGTTTGCTTTTTTCAATTTTTGATATACACTATCAAATTCAAAGTCACTTGAAAATGGATCTGGAGCAACTTTATTTAGTGGTGCAAGTTTATATAACTTAGTAATTTCCATTTTAGGAAATAAATCCATTGTTCCAAACTTTCTTACATCATGATAACGAAGATTATAACCATCAGTAAATTCAAACACAACATGCTCATGTTTACTTAATTCTTCATTTTGCATTAGGTTGTATTTACCTTCCATTCTTAAATGACTAACTAAAATATAGTTATTAAAAATAAAGATTAAATACTTCCCTCGACGATCTATCTCAACTATCCTTTCGCCTTTTAATTTTTCCCTAAATTCTTCAGGTGTTAAATTGCGAATAATTTTTGGATAGTAAATTTTAACTTCTTTAATTTCTTTTCCTATAACATTTTTTCTTAATGTATTTTTAACTGTTTCGACTTCTGGTAATTCTGGCATAATTAATCCCTAAACACCTTTGCTTCATCATATCTATCAATAAAATAAAATTGATTTTCATTTTCTGGATAGCCAAGGGCAATAATTGAAAAAGGTATAAAATCTTCTTCAAGTTTAAGTACTTCCCTTATTATATCCATTCGTTCTACATTTGGATATATCCCACACCAACATGAGCCAATCCCCAGGTAAGTTGCTTCGAGTAGAATGTTAGTTGTTGCGCTAGCAGCATCTTGACTTTTCATAGTTGGTTTATTTAACTTATTTTTATTAATTAAAACAATAATCGCAGCATTAGCATCTTTTAACATTCTTGCATTTTGTAATTTGTCTCCAAGGATATCTAAGTTCTCTCTTTTTCTCACAATATAAAAACAATTAGCTTGCTGATTAGTTGCAGTTGGAGCTTGCATTCCTGCTCTAACTAACTTATCCAAATTTTCTTCACTAATTGCTTCCTTACTAAACTTGCGAATACTCCTTCTTACCTTAATTACTTCCATAAACTCACCCTTTCATTATTTGGCTTCAAGCCATGAATTTCCGTAACCCGTTCCCACTTCAAGTTTTACACTTAATTTATATGCTTTTTCCATTTCTTCTTTAACTATTTTTTCCATTATCTCAACTTCTTCACTAACACAGTCAAATAGTAATTCGTCGTGTACTTGAGCTATCATTAGTGATTTTAAGCCTTCTTCTTCCATACGCTTTTGTAAGTTAACCATTGCAATTTTAATAATATCAGCTGCACTACCTTGTATTGGTGCATTCATTGCAGTTCTTTCCCCAAATGCTCTTAAGGATCCATTACTACTTACAGCTTCAGGAATATATCTTCTACGGTTTAAAATAGTTTTGGTATAACCTAGTTCTTTAACACTTTCTACTAATGAATCTAAAAATTCTTTTGCTTTTTTAAATGTTTCAAAATATTTGTTAATATAAATATTCGCTTCTAGTTGCGTTACATTAATTGTTTCACTTAAGCCCCAAGCACTCATGCCATAAATAATTCCGAAATTGATTGCTTTTGCCATTCTCCGCATTTCACTAGTAACTTGATTTATATCTACTTCATATAATCTACTAGCTGTTTGAGAATGGAAATCATGTGCATGATTAAATAAATTAATCATCTCAGGGTCTCCAGATAAATGAGCTAAAACTCTTAACTCGATTTGTGAATAGTCTGCAGTTAAGATTTTTCCATTTGGAAATCTTGAAATAAAGATATCGCGAATTACTTGACCTTCTTCAGTTCTTATCGGCATATTTTGAATATTTGGTTCAATTGAAGATAGCCTTCCGGTTTGAGTTTCCGTTTGTTTATATAATGGATGAATAAATCCATTACCATCAACCAACTCTTTAATTCCATTTATATATGTTGTAACAAGTTTATTTAATCCACGATATTCTAATACTTTTCTTGCAATTGGAAAATCATATGCTAACTTTTCTAATACATCTACATTTGTAGAGTAATTGCCTGTTTTCGTTTTTTTACCATGTGGAAGATTCAGTTTTCCAAATAAGATCTCGCCTAGTTGTTTTGGAGAATTTAAGTTAAACTCTTCTCCAGCAATTTCATAAATATCTTTTTCTAAAACTTTAATTTTGTTTTCTAAATCAATTCCGATTGCATCAAGTCGATCTACATCAATTTGTAAACCATTTAATTCTAATCTAGCTAGAACCCTTGCAAGTTCCATTTCAAGTTTGAACAATTCCATAACCTCAATCTCTTTTAGCTTTTTTAGAATAATTGGCTCTAACTCTTTTAGTAATAAGCCTTTTTCGATTGAGTACTTAGCATAAACATTTAATTCTGGAATTTTCATCTTCGTATTAGCGCCATAAATATTATCATAAAATGCTAAGTTGTTTTCTAAAAAGTTGGTTGCTACTTGTTTAAAGTCGCCAACACCATACCTTGAATTAATTAAATATGCGCCAATCATTAAATCAAATTCCACACCAGCTAAATTAATGTTATTGTTTTTTAACACTACTAACATTACTTTATAATCAGATACTTTTTTCAATTGATCTTCTGCTTCTAAATAATTTCTTAAATCTTGATTATTTAGTACAACATCTTTTGTAAAGAAGATTCTTTGTTTATCATTTACATAACTTATACCTAAAAACTCGCCTGTGTAGTAGTTAGTCCCAAAGACTTCTAAATTTAAGTAGCTATTTGATTTTAACTTTTTACTTAAATCTACTGTTGCATCACTAATTATTTCAAACTCTACATCTTCAATTTGTTCTTCCATATTCTTTTGATATAAATCTTTTAAAAATGAATTAAACTCTAACTCGGTTAAGAAGTTTACTAACTCATCAAAGTCATAATCTTCCAAACGCAAGTCTTCTACAGTATAATCAAGTTCTATGTCTGTTTTTAAAGTTGCAAGTTCTTTGCATCTTAAACCTACATCTTTATACTCTATAATATTTTCTTTGATTTTTCCTTTTAAATCATCTACATTAGCAATTATGTTTTCTAATGTTTGATATTCATTTAAAAGTTTAATTGCAGTTTTATCACCAATGCCTTTTATCCCTGGTAAGTTATCAGAAGCATCTCCAACTAATCCTTTATAATCAGTAACTTGATGTGGATAAATATTTTGCTTCTCATAGAAGTTTTCAAAAGTATACTCATCAAATTCTGATGTTCCTCTTGTTGGGATTAAAACTTTTACTTTATCATTTACAAGTTGAAGTAAGTCTTTATCGCCAGAGATAATAACTATTTCTTCAAAATCATTATAAAACTTTGTTGCAAGGCTTGCTAAAATGTCATCAGCTTCATAATCTAAGCTTTCTAATCTTCTAACCTTTAAGATATCTAAATATTTTTTTATATATGGAATTTGAACTCTTAGTTCTTCTGCTAGTGGCTTTCTTGTTGCTTTATAATCTTCATACTCTTGATGACGAAATGTTTGACTTCCTGCATCAAACGCAACAAATGAATATGGTTCTGTTCTTAAAATTGTATTAGTCATTGAATAAAATCCATGGATAGCATTTGTATATAATCCTGTTGATGTTTGCATTAAATTTCCACGATATGCAGTTGCATAATAAGCTCTAAACATTAACGAGTTTCCATCAATTAAAACAATTCTTTTCTTCATGATTTACACCTTTTTTACTTTATATTCTATCTATTATTTATTTTATCATAATTTAGCGAAAATTAATATAGATTTACGAAATTTGAAAATAATAGTATTATGAGAAAATATTATATCATAATTTTATTAATTTTATTAATAATACTGTTCACTTTGATAAAACCAGTAAAACAACCTAAACTTAATAATATTATTTACCCAAACGATATTATTAGTATTTATTATAATGAAGAAGATTTAAATAATTTGTATAGTTATCTTCCTTATAAATATTTTGATATTAATTTTTATCATAACTATGAATATTTAAGACGAAAATATAATTTTACTCACTTAGAAGCAATTAATTGTTTTCGTTATCCTAACTTCTTTCTTCCTTATGTTAATCCAAAACATGCTCTTTTTTTAGATACTCCATTAGTACTAGTAAACAAAAGTTTTTATTTGGATAAAGAATTCACACCTTCTAATTTAGATAAAATTATTCATTATAAACTAGAATATACAAACTATGAAATTTTACTCAAACAAGAAGTACTAATTTACCTAGAAAAGATGTATTTGGATGCACAAGTTGTGGGAATTGAATTTGTAATTTTCTCAGGCTATAGGTCATATAAAAGACAAGAGTTTTTATTTTATGAAATTTATAATGATGATAGTATAAGTGCAAAACCAGGTCATAGCGAACATCAAACTGGCTATGCAGTTGATTTAAGTTTAACAGATATTGGTTTAACCGAAAATTTTAAATATACTAATACTTATCTTTGGTTAGATCAAAATGCACATAAATACGGCTTTATCTTAAGATTTCCCGAAAACAAAACACAAATTACAAAATATAGTTTTGAACCTTGGCACTTTAGATATGTAGGTGTAGATACTGCAACATTCATTAAAGAAAATAACTTAACTTTAGAGGAATACATTTTTTCATATTTAGAGATATAAAATTCACCAACTATAGTTTTTTTCATAAGATATTAAAGAGGAGGGATTAGATGAATTACCAACCATACACATACAGCGATGATTATGGAATTGTAGTTGGTGGCCAAGATGAAAGAATTATTCCACTACTAACTGGCTTTGCACTAGGTGCGCCTTTTTGGGGTAGTATAAATAGATACCCTTACTATTCTTACCCGTACCCATATCCGTATCCATACCCTATTCCATACTACCCAAATTTTCCATACAGAAGACCATACAGAAGACGTAGATGGTATTAAAATAAGCTCGCATTTTGCGAGCTTATCTTTTTATTTTAACTTTAATTAAAGTTTACAATATGTTCTTTTAAGCTATTAATCTTTCGATATAATAGTACAACTACAATGCTTACTGATGACCATTTAATTAAGTTGAATGGAACAAAAAGTAAAAATACAGACTTAAAGTCCATTTCTATTTTATAAATTAATGGTAAATTAATAAAGTAATTATATAGTAGCATAAATATTGCAGTGAATACTACTCCTATAATTGCGGTAATGATTACTTTATTAATACTTGGCACCTCGTTATCTTTTAGCCTTCCAAATGCAATAAACGAAGGTGTAAGGTAAGCAAGACAAGCAACAACATTCACCATTTCATCTAAAAACAATATTACTGGTGGTGTCATAGATGGCATTAATGCATGAATAAAGTTTGTTAGTAGAATAACAACAATAGTTGGTTTAATGCCAAACCATAAAAATACCATAAAGTAGATAAGTGCACTTACCTCCACTTTTAAATATGATGCTTGAGGAAATATTGGAATCCCAAATAACATCAAGACACTTGCTAAAGCTGTCAAGAGACCTAAGGTTGCAACTGTTGCAACAGTAACCTTTTCTTGTTGTTTTTTTGTAGTTAAAATATATCCAACTATCACAAAAGCAAAAATAATAAATGCATTAAATATTAAGACCCTTGCAAGTGGAAACATAAAGTTTGGGTCTTTTGCTAATTTGTTTTGGTAATCTCTTAACATTATAAAGTTAACACTTAAAAGTACAAGCACAAAAATAATTCCACCGATTATTTTAAATTTTTTACTTGCATTTTTCTTACCTAAACTAAAAATTAAGCCCATAAGTAAGCCAAGACTTACTAAAATGAATACGGAAGAAATAATAATTTCAATTCCAAATTCACTCCAAAAATCATTTAATAACATCACTCTACACTCCTTTGCTTTTCAGAGCAAAAACGCTCGTGAAAAAACTTCACGAGCAAAAAAGAGCATGTTTCTATCATATGCCTCTTCTTTCATCTAGACTGTAACTATCGGTATTGGAATCTCACCAATTCGTGCTCAAATGAGCTCGCGGACTTTACCGCCGGTCGGGAATTTCACCCTGCCCTGAAGATTTTTACATTTACTATTATACAATAGTTATATGTAAATTGCAATATATAGAACATAAGAAAACATTTTTATTTAGAATAAAGTACCCTTTCACTCTTAAATAATCTAATAAGAATGAAAATGAAGAGTGTAATGTAAGCTATGCTTGATCCGAAAGTAATTATAAAGTTAACTAAATTAAAGTTAAAACTTAAAATTTCTCTTAAAGTAGAAATTGTATTAAAGATAGGTAATACATAAACTAATTTGGATGATGGATCATTAAGTGCAAAAATTGAAATGAATGGCGAGATTATTGCAATTATATATATTGGCATCGCCAATGTAGAAGCTTCTTTGATGTTTTTCGCAAGCGTTGAAATAATTAATAGAACGGTTGATGCAAATAATGCTATAAGCAGCAATATTACAACTAAACCAACTATTTCTAAAACGCCATAATTTACTCCTCCCTCAAGTCCAAATATTGAACTTGAAAAAGGTAAGGATGCAAGTAAGCCAATAAATGAAGATAGAGCACTTAGGATTGTTAAAGTGGAGGTAGAAATAATTTTTCCAACAATTATCTCACTACGCTTAACAGGTAACATTAATAGTGTTGCTAGTGTTCCTCTTTCTTTTTCACCTGCAATTGCATCAGTTCCTATTCCAAGTGCACTTGCAAAGATAAATGTCATAATAATTGTAGGAAGAATCATCGCAAGGATTAAAGCACCACTTTGAGATTCATCTTCAATTGTTTTTGATTCTAGTGTAAATATTTGTGGGTTGATTCCAAATTTGTCATATAGAACTTGTTGATGAATTGAAATTATTGTTAAAGCTTTATTACTTGCAGATCCTGAAGTAGTACTTGTAGAATCATATAAGACTTCAACTTTTGGTAAGGTTTCAGTATTTACTAAATCATCAAAGTCTTTATCATAATACATTATTGCATCAATTTCACCGTCTAAAACCTTTTGTTTTAATTCTTCCAGTTCACCTTCTTCTGCTTTTATTATTTCAAAGTTCATATCTAAATCTACTTCAAATACAAATTCTAATGAATCAGGAAAATTAACAACATAAATTTTACTTTCTTCTTCAATTGTATCATCAATCAACGAATTAATTCCTGCACCCATAAAGGCATAAATTAAAAATAAAATTAATCCAGGCAATATTAGGGATGTAAATATCATTCTTGGAAACTTAAAAATCTTATCTAGTTCTTTTTTTACTACTCTAAATGAATTCTTCATTTCCAGCTACCTCACTATATAATTTAAAGAATACACCTTCGATGTCAGTATCAGGATACATATTCAATATATTTTCAACTGTATCACAAAGTGTTAATTTCCCATCAATAATAATACCAACACGATCACACATTTTCTCAACTAAATTCATAATATGAGTAGAAATAATAATTGTCTTACCTTGATCTCTTAATTCAAGCAAATAATCTGTTACAGATTTTGCAGTTATTACATCAAGTCCATTAGTAGGCTCATCAAAAATAATTATCTCAGGATCATGAATTAATGATATAGCAATTGAGATCTTTTGTTTCATTCCGGTTGAAAGTTCACCAATTTTAACTTCTTGGAATTTAGTAATTCCAAAACGCTCAAATAAATCAGCTTTTCTCTTTTCTACAAACTCTTGATTTAGGCCATGAAAACTCGCAAAATATTCAAATAAATAATTTGGAGTAAATTGTTCTTCTAATTTCAGTTCGTTTGTAAGAAAGGCAATCTTTTTCTTAATTGCGACTTCGTCCTTAATACTATGGCCATCTACATATATTTCGCCTCTATCAGGACTTATTAATGTTGCAATACATCTTAGCGTTGTAGTTTTACCTGCACCATTTGGTCCAAGCAAGCCAAATATTTCGCCTTTATAAGTCGAGAATGAAACTCCATTGACAGCAACTAGTAAAGGATTATCTGTTTTGTTAATTTTCATTTGTTTCTTAGACAATTTAAAAGTCTTATACAAATCTTTTATTACTATTGTTTCATTCATACTTTTTCCTCCTGCATTTATATTCTATTATTTTTTTAAAAAAATTGCAATATAAATAAAAAAAAAATTATATATATAATACAAGTTAAAAAATAATGCTTTTTCATATCTATAATTATATTTGGAAAACTTCACAATAAAAAAAATATGATATCAAATATTGATATCATACTTTTTATTTTAATTTCTTTTTTGAATGTATACTGGATAGTAAATGATCGGATATGGAATATATCTTGGTGCATTGTATACACCTAAGTAATAAGGATAATAATTATTGAATAGTGGTTTTGGATAAAAATTCGAGTAATAGTATAATTCCTGAGGATTTACCTTTTTATCATCTTCTTCATTAAGCTTTGCTTCTTTTGTATCTAGTTCTACATTCGAATCTTCCTCTGCATAATCTTCATATATATTTGAACTTTGTAATTTACTATTGTCTTTTATTTCTTCTGTTACTTGTTCTTGTTGTTCAAGTTGTTCAGTCGAATAAATTTCCTCATCATCATCGATAGCCTTATAATCATCTTCTTCTATATTAGCAACTGGCGTCACAACTTCTTCATTTATTTGCGGATAGTAATCCTCTACAAAAGGTTCCATATCAGTTACTTCTAGATCTACTGAATCAGGAATGGAGGGTATTTTAAGTTTTGTTCCAGGGATGAGTTTATCCCAAACGCGGATATGTTTATTATTTTCTATCAATTCATCTTTATTTAAATTATAAATATAGAGTATGTCTTCTAAGGTCTCTTTATTACGGACAATATGAAACTTCACTTTAATCACCTATTAAAGTTTATGTATAATTCTTAATAATATAACAAAAATCGTATTATGAAATACGATTTAGTTTGATTGTATGAAGTTTTCATTAATCTCATTTTCAAAATCATCATCAGCAGGTTCAATTATCTCGTTAGCTTGGAAGACAGTAACAAGCATCTTCGTTTCACCAATTATTTCGCCAACAACTTCAAAAATAATTTCAACTTCTAAGCCGGAGTCATCTATTTTTGCGTTTGTACAAGTAGGTTGTTGGATAATACGGATAATGATATCTTTTGTATCATTGCTTACATCATTTACGATTTGTCTAGTACGGATTACATCTTCATATTGAACTATCTTTTTAGCAATGTCTGTTTTAGTATTGTTATCATATGCATACCAAATATTTATTTCAAAGTTACCAGTAATTCCAACTTTATTACCATCTATTAAACTTCCTTCAAATTCATGATTGATAATCCAACAGCCAAGAATGCTAAAGGCTTCATTATTTGGAGAAACTTTATCTGTTAGTCTAATTATTTTTTTACCTTTTCCAACAACTGCTTTAGTTACAATCTCGCGAATTTCGTTCATTCATATCCCTCCTCAATAACAATATATTCATAGACTTGGAATATTGCTACTAGGTATTAATCTAATTTAATATATGAATGAACTTATTCAACTATACCCCTAAGATGCCATGTATAGGCTTTTTCAATTTTTACGTTTACAATTTTCCCAATTAAATCTTCAGTTCCTGGAAAATTAACTACTTTATTATGTTCTGTATAGCCTGTCAAGATGTTTGGATCTTTAATACTCTTACCATCAACCAACACTTTAACAGTTTTGCCTTCAAAGCGTTTATTACCAGTTAAATAACCTTCATTAATTAAATCATTTAATTCTTGAAGTCTTGCTTTTTTCACTTCCATGCTTGTGTCATCTTCATATCGTGCTGCAGGTGTTCCTTCTCTAGGTGAGAAGATAAAAGTAAACGCTCCTTCAAACCCAACTTCTTTTACTAGATCTAATGTTGCTTTAAAGTCTTCATCTGTCTCAGTTGGAAAACCAACAATAATATCAGTAGTAATTGAAATATCAGGAATTAATTCTTTTAATTTTTTAATTTTTTCTAAATATATTTCTTTAGTATATTTACGATTCATCTTCTTTAATACGCTATTACTACCTGATTGAACTGGCAAGTGCAGATGTGGCATAATATTCCCACGTTTAGCCATAACTTCAATAGTTGCATCATCTAAATCTCTTGGATGAGATGTAGTAAAACGAATACGTGGTATATCAATTTTATTTAAATCATCAAGTAAATTAGCAAAAGTATAATTCATATCTAAATCTTTACCATATGCATTAACATTTTGACCAAGTAATGTTACTTCCTTGTAACCTTGTTTTGCTAGTTCTTCAACTTCACTAATAACATCTTCTGGAAGTCTTGAGCGTTCTTTACCTCTAGTATATGGAACTATACAATAAGTACAAAACTCATCACAACCATACATTATATTTACCCAAGCTTTTGCATTGTGATCTCGTTTAGAAGGCAGTCCTTCAATAATTTCTCCTTCTTTAGAAAATACTTCTACTACTCTTTCTTTACTTAAGTAAGCATCATAGATGTATTCACCAAGTTTATGTATATTATGTGTTCCAAAAATAATATCTACATGTGGATATTTTTCTAAAATGCGTGATACTACATTTTCTTCCTGTGGCATACAACCACAAATTGCAAGTAATAAATCAGGATTTTGTTGTTTTAAGCCTTTAATCCTTCCAAGCTCTCCAAAGACTCTACTTTCTGCATTTTCTCTAATTGCACAAGTATTAAAAATAATAATATCAGCATGGAATTCTTCATCAACCATTTGATAACCCATAGCTTCTAAAATTCCTGCCATCTTTTCGCTATCAGCTAAGTTTCCTTGGCAACCATAAGTTTTTATATGATATGTTTTATTCCTACCTATATTTTCTAAATAACTAGGTAATGTATATTTTATTACTTGTGTTTCTCTATTTATTCTTTTTCTCGCATCCCTTAATGACGGAGTAAAGTATTTGCTATAATCTTTTTCCATCTAATCACCTTATCTATTTATTTATATCTTAAATATTATACTGTATTTATAGCTAAAAATCAATTGCAAATAAGAGATTGCTATTTTATTTTATGCATAATAATTAAAAAAGTTTTGAAGTAAATACCTCAAAACTAATTATCTAACTGTTCTAAAAATTCTAATATTTTTTCAATCGGGGTCGCTCCCCCTTTTACAAAATTCTCATCAATTGTTTCATCTTTTTCGGTAAAGCCCCAAGTATTAATTCCAACTAATTGATATTTTTGATTTATTAACATTCCACCACTACTTCCTTTATGTATAAAAGCATCGTGGACAATAACCTCATATTCAACTTTATCTGTTTCGATATAACTTAAAATTTTCCCAGCAGTAATTATATTATGTTTTCCTGCAGGACTTCCTACTGAAAATACAGTTTCATTAATTTTAGGGTTTACGCTAGCGAGTTCAATTACATTAAGTTCATTAACTGCTTTAAATTTTAAAATAGCCAGATCATATTCAAAATCTTTTAAGATTAGTTCTGCACTTATGGTATTGTTATATATATCTTCAATTTCATATTCATGGTTATATTCAGTATCTAAATCAACTACGTGGGCATTTGTTAAGACATAGTAGTAAGTATCATTATTAATGACTTCTTTTTGAAAAACTACTCCACTTCCAAACGCTCTATATGGTCCTTCGATTTTATGAAAGAACTCCATTCTATAAGTTGATGTACTTATTTTTACGTTTGCGTTCATTACAACAGTACTAATGTGATTTAGTGTTTCAGAATATATTGGTTTATCAAAGATTGAAAAACTACAGGCACTTAAAAATAGTGTAAGTATTGCCATGATTATTGCTTTAAATATTTTTTTCATATTACCACCATGAATTTTCTCTCTTACGTTTGTAGTATTCATCATCTATGATTGCATAACATTCTAAATCATGAACACTACCATCGTATAACATATACCCCTTTCGTCTTAATCCTTCATAAGTCAATCCCAGCTTTTCACAAACTCTACTTGATTGTTTGTTTGAGGAAAATGCTGTGCATTCAATTCTTTTAAGTCCAAGCGCTTCAAATCCCCAAGCAATAACATACTTAGACGCTTCAACTGCATAACCTTTTCCCCAATACTCAGGGTTAATCGTATAACCAAGTTCTGCTTTATGACCTTTTGTATAAGTATGTAATTCAACTGTACCGATCATTTTTAAATTATCCTTTAAAGTGATTGCAAAGACACCTAACTGGCCATATCTTTTTTTATTTAAAAATAACTTAATCGTGTCCCTTGTCTCCGTTAGAGAACTATGTGGTCTCCAACCTGCACTCGGACCTACTTCAGGCAACTTTGCATACTCATACATATCATAAACATCATAGAGGTCAATTTCACGTAAAATCAGTCTAGGCGTTTCAATTAACGGTAAATTCATAAATTATCTCATCCTTCTTTATAATTATTATATAGACTTGAACCCCTAAATGCAACAAAAAAACATCGAAAACCGATGTTTATTTTCTATGTTCTACAATAAGTTTGATTGCGGTTCTTTCCTCCCCATCAATCAAAATATCACTGAAAGCTGGAATACAGATAAGATCTTTTCCAGTAGGCGCAACATAACCTCGAGCAATTGCAATAGACTTAATTGCTTGATTCAGTGCACCTGCACCAATAGCTTGAATTTCTACTGATTGAGTAGTTTTAAAGGCATTTGCTAGAGCACCTGCAACTGAATTTGGTTTTGACTTTGATGAAACTTTTAATACATCCATAATTTTTCCTCCTGTAAATTTGGTCATAAAATTATATTCAAAATATATTAGTTTTATGCCTTATACAGGATTATTCTATCACATTGATAATGTCAATTTTTGTTGGTTTTTTTGTAGATTCATCAATTTCAACTAAAATTGCATTGAATTGTCTTTTACCCTTATCTTCAGGAGAAAATCTTTGACGTTTGTTTGTTAAAAAGCGTTCAATTATTACTTCTTTTTTCACACCGATTACGCCATCAAGTGCCCCTGTCATCCCAACATCGGTAATATATGCAGTACCATTTTCTAAAATTCTTGCATCATTAGTTTGAACATGAGTATGCGTTCCAAAAATAACTTGAATCTTACCATCAAAATAATGTGCATATGCTATCTTTTCACTTGTTGTTTCTGCATGCATATCACAAATGTAAATATCGCTATCCAATTTTTCAAGTAGTTCTTTTGTACTCTTGAATGGACAGCTGCATTCATCCCTCATAAATACTTTCCCAATCATTTGCATAACTGTTACTTTTAAACCATTTACATTTAAAGTTACAAATCCTTTTCCCGGGGAACCCTCTACAAAATTATATGGTCTAACAATGTTATTAACATCATCAATAAAATTGTAAATATCTTTATTGTGGTAGGCATGATTACCTAGCGTAATAACATCAACTCCTTGGCTAATATACCAATTATAGTGATTTTGATTCATACCTTTTCCATGGGAAGTATTTTCACCATTAACTATTAATAAATCGATTTTTTCTTTTTCTCTTATTTTTTTTACGTTTTCTTCAAAACTAGCTCTTCCTAGCTTAGAGAAAACATCTCCAACAATTAATATTTTCATAATCACTCCGTAAAAAATATTATATCACAACTAGTGTAAAAATAGCAAGTTGCAAATAGAGAAGTTTATAACTAACACGCGATAGGTAAAACTTTCAAAAAGATGGATTATGGGGATTGTAAAACAAGGGGGAAAATGTTATAATATTAAAGGAGTGAAAGCGTTTAAACGCAATTCAAAAAAATAAAAAAAGGAGAAGTATATGAAGAAAGCAATTTTATTTATTGTTTTTCTAATCGGGTTTGCACTGATAGGTTGTACTACTAAAACTGATCCAAAATTAGTTTTAGAAAAAGAACAACTTACATTTACATTTGATGGCACAAGCATAGAAAAACAAAAGATTAATGCTACTGTAGAAGATCTTAAAGATGGTGAAGAAGCAAAGTTAATCTTTACTTCTAAAGATGAAGCTGTTGCTACTGTTGATGCTAATGGTAATGTAACCGCAGTTGGTGTTGGTGAAACAGATATTACAATTACAGTTGAAGGTTATGAAAACCTTAAAGCAACAGTTAAAGTAAAAGTTGAAGTTGATTTGGATAAACAATTTATAGTAAATGTTCCAGATAAAATCGTAGCTGGTGAAGAAGTTGAATTAGAAGTTACAGATTTACTTGATGACGGTTCTGGCGTATTCTGGGTTGCAGTTACTCCTAATATTGCAACAGTTACTCAAGATGGAGTTGTAACAGGTAAAGCTAAAGGGATTGCGAAATTTGAAGTTCATTCAGCAATCAACGCTAATAAAGTTGAATTTGAAATCGAAGTTGTACTTCCAGAAGTTGAAGAAATTAAAATTAAATCAAACTTAACTGGAGAACTTCAAAAGACAACTGCAAATCTAAAATTAACTGTAGAAGCTACACCTAAATATTCATATCAAGAAGTATACTGGGTAAGTAGTGATGAAACTGTTGCAGATGTTGATGAACTTGGTAATGTTACTGTTTATACATATGGTACTGTTACATTCACAGCAATATCTGCTGAAAATGAAGAAATTACTGATTCTGTTACATTTGAATTTTTCTGGGATGTAATGGATTTAATCGACTATGTAATGGTTGATGAAGTTGTAGTTAAAAAACAAGTAAAAGCTATTGGTTATCAAGCTCCTGGATATATTATTACTGATATTATTGGAAGTGTATCTAATTTCTATTTCGGTTCATATCAAGAGTATGAAAGAATTATTCCAATAACTATGGATAACCGTCCAGGAACAAAACAACCATCTACTGAATATATTACAGTTCATGACACAGCATCTACTGCTAGAAGTGCAGATGCACAAATGCATGCAAACTATGTAAATAACGGTGGTGGCGGTACTTCATGGCATTATTCAATCGGAAATGATGGAGTTTATAGACAACTTCCATTAGATGAGATATCATACCATGCTGGTGATGGCTCAAGAGAATTTGAACTTCTAGATACAGGTGTTAAAGCAAAATCAAAAGTTAAACCAATTGTTGCAATTGATGCAACTGGTTACTATACACTTAACGGAGAAAAAACTTTAATTGCTGCTCCAAGAGGATCTAATGGAGAAATCCTAAAAACTAGTCAAATTAATGATTATGGTGTAACTCTTGAAATTGGAGAAAACGGCAATTGGTGGATGAATAAAACTTATTATAACGCTACTTATAAATTAATCTCTAACCATGGTGGAAATAGAAATAGTATTGGTATCGAAACAATGGTTAACGAAGGTAGTGACTTATACCTAACATGGCAATACACTGCTAAGAAGGTTGCGGAATTATTATTAATGTTTGATCTAAACTTAGATAGAGTTAAATTCCATCACTTCTTCAGTGGTAAAGATTGTCCTCAAACAATGAGAACAAATGGTATGGTTGACCAATTTTTAAAAATGGTAGAAGCTGAATACTTAATTCAAAAATTCTTTGGTGATTATCAAATCACAATGATTTCTAGTCATCCAGATATAGTAGATAACAGTGGTAAAGTTGTTAAATTACCAACTGAAGCTACTGATGTAACATTATTAGTTTCTGTTCAAAACGAAGCTGGCTTCAACCAAACTAAAGCTTATAGATATACAATTCAGCCATAAATAATAAAAATAAAGGATTAAACTTTAAATAAGTTTAATCCTTTTTGTTTTCTATTTTGCAACTTCATGGACTCTTGTTTCACGAATAACCGTTACTTTGATTGTTCCAGGATAGTTTACATTGTCTTCAATTTTTTGTCTAATATCACGCGCTAACTTGTGCGCTTCTAAATCACCAATTTCATCTGGTTTAACTATAATTCTAACTTCTCTACCAGCTTGTAGTGCGTATGATTTTTCAACACCTTTAAATTCATTACAAATTTCTTCAAGCTTAGTTAGACGTTTAATATAGTTTTCAAGTGATTCGCTTCTTGCCCCCGGTCTTGCTGCACTTAATGTATCGGCTGCAGCAACTAATTGAGATATAATAAATTTAGCTTCATGATCACCATGATGTGAAGCAATTGCATCAATTACTTCAGGGCCTTCTTTGAACCTTTGTGCAAGTTCAATACCTATCTCTACATGACTACCTTCCATTTCATGGTCTACTGCTTTACCTATATCATGAAGTAAACCTGCTCTTTTAGCTTTAACTTCACTTAACCCGATTTCTGCTGCAAGCTTACCAGCTAAAAATGCAACTTCAATAGAGTGTGATAATGCATTTTGACCATAACTTGTTCTAAATTTAAGTCTACCAATTAATTTAATTAACTCAGGGTGAACTCTACCGACTCCAACTTCGAAGACAGCTTTTTCACCAGCTTCTCTAATTTCTGTGTCTAATTCTTTCTTAAATTTTTCAACCAACTCTTCAATTCTTGAAGGTTGAATTCTACCATCAGCAACTAATGTTTCCATAGTTCTTCTGGCAATTTCTCTTCTAATAGGATCAAAACATGATAATACAACCGCTTCTGGGGTATCATCTATAATTATGTCAACACCAGTAGAAGCCTCGATTGCACGAATGTTTCTCCCCTCACGTCCTATTATACGGCCTTTCATTTCATCATTTGGTAATGGAACTACAGAAACTGTCTTCTCCATCACTGCATCTGCTGCGTATTGTTGGATTGCGTTCGCAAGTAGACATTGCGATTTACGGTTAACTTCCAACTTAGCCTTTTCTTCAGCTTCTTTAATAATCGCAGCAACTTCTAAGGCCATATCCTCCTCAACACGTTCTAAAATAATTTGCTTGGCTTCTTCTACAGATAAACCAGAAACTTCTAAGAGTTTTTGGTTTTGTTCTAAAATTAATTCATCCAATTTGCTAGATTGTTTCTCTAGTTCTGCTTTGATTTGTTCGATTCTTTCTTCTTTTTGATTTAAAGATTCTTCTCTTCTATCTAAGTTTATAGATCGATTATCGATTCGCTCCTCTCGTTGCGCTAATTTATTTTCTAAATCAGCAAGAGTTTTGCGCTTTTCTCTTATTTCGCGCTCAACTTCGTTTTTTAAATTTCGAATCTCTTTTTCATTTTCCTGTTTTAATTTAAAAACTTCTTGTTTAGTTTCAATTAAAACCTTTTTACGATTTTCTTCAACAGCCTTGTTGGCATCTTCTATTAATTTCTCAGCAGTTTTACCTGCTTTTTTATATTGAGTATAAAAAATATAATAGCCTAAGCCAACACCTAAAACTAGTAGCAATATGGAAGCAATAATATATCCAAGAACTTGCCAAGCATTTAGAATTAATACTTCTAATACTTGCACTAAAATATTACCTCCAAAATATATACATATTTTCTGTATTTCAATAATTGTCTACTCATATATTATACATTATTACCATTTTATAGTCAAATAAAATATAACAAAGTCAATAGACAATATTTAGTATTTTATCCAGTAAAAATAAATTTAAACTTCTCACAGAAACGAAATTTTTGCCGCATTTTAGCGAATAAATCTTTGAATAAAAAAACTAAGGATTTATAACCTTAGCTTTTTCTTTAAATGCATCTCTAACTTTAGAATCTAATTCTTTTAATAAATTTGGATTATTTCGTAAGTATTCCTTAACGTTTTCTCTTCCTTGTCCTAATTTTTCTTCTTCATATGAGAACCAAGATCCACTCTTCTTAACAATATCTAATTCTACTGCTAAGTCAAGTACTTCTCCTTCATATGAAATACCTTTTCCATAGATTAAATCAACTTCACAAACTTTAAATGGTGGCGCAACTTTATTTTTTACAACTCTAACTCTTGTTAAGTTACCAATAATATCTGTACCTTGTTTTATAGCATCAACACGACGAATATCAAGACGGATTGTTGCATAGAACTTCAATGCTCTACCACCTGAAGTTGTCTCAGGAGAGCCAAATAAGACACCAACTTTTTCTCTTATTTGGTTAATAAAGATTGCAATTGTATTACTCTTGGAAATTGCTCCACTAAGTTTACGCATTGCTTGACTCATTAATCTTGCTTGCATACCGATATGAGCATCACCCATATCGCCATCAATTTCCACTTTTGGAACTAAGGCTGCAACTGAGTCAATAACAATAATATCAATCGCACCACTACGGATTAAGTGTTCTGCAATCTCCAATGCTTGTTCACCTGTATCTGGTTGGGATAAGATTAAGTTATTAACATCTACTCCTAAGTTTTTCGCGTAGTTAGGATCTAGCGCATGCTCGGCATCAATAAATGCTGCATAGCCTCCCAATTTTTGCGCTTCAGCAATTGCATGTAATGCGAATGTGGTTTTACCACTACTTTCAGGACCATAGATTTCAATAATTCTTCCTCTTGGATAGCCCCCAACTCCTAATGCCATATCAAGAGATATTGAACCTGAAGGGATTACTTCAATATCAGCAACTGCTTTATCCCCTAGTTTCATTACAGAACCTTTTCCAAATTGTTTTTCTATTTGTTTAAAGGCATCTTCTAATGCTTTGACTTTTTCTTTTTGTTCTGCCATTCTTTTACTCCTTATTTACTCTTTGTAATCAGCTCTTTGTTTTTTACAAAATAATCTATTCCGCTTATTAATGTTAGTAAGCCTGCAATCGTAATCACAATTAAGATTGTAAGGTCTCTTGCAAAACTTCCTAAAAATGTAATAGGAAAAGCATTTAAAATTAAGACTACAATCATAAGCATTTGAGAGATTGTTTTTAATTTCCCAAGTTTACTTGCAGCGATAACTACATTATTATCAACAGCAAGCAATCTCATTCCTGTAACCATAAATTCTCTTGCAAGGATAATTGTAATAACAAATCCTAAATTAAAATTAAATGCAACAAATCTTCCCTTTTCTAGTAATACAATCATTGCAGCTAAGACTAATAATTTATCTGCAAGGGGGTCCATAAACTTACCGAAATTAGTAATTAAATTATGTTTTCTTGCGAGATACCCATCTAAAAAGTCAGTAAATGCTGCAATTAAAAATACTCCTAAAATTAAATAATCTTGTAAAGATATAATATAGTTGTTTGCACTGGTGATTACAATTTCATCTAATTTTGTAATTAGAGAAAGAATAATTATTAAAGGTATTGCAAACATTCTTCCAACTGTTAACTTATTTGGTAAATTCATATTACACACCTTATCTTCGCTTTCTAATATTTATTATACTATAATTTTCACTTTTAGTAAACTATTACAAAGATTTTTCAAAAATGCTTATCGCACTCATTATGCCACTTGACCAAGCAAAATGTAAATTATATCCACCGCTTGCACCATCAATATCTAAAACCTCACCAACCAAGTATAATCCGTCAATTACTTTAGAAGAAAAGTCTTCATTTATTTCATCAACTCTAACTCCACCAAGCACAATTTGTCCTTGATTAAACCCGTAGTCACTTACTACTTTAAAACGAAGGTCATGTATTAACTCAAATATCTTTCCTAGATTTCCATTAGCTTTTGTATAAATATAGTTTGCAAGCATTTTGGGAAGTAAACCTCTTAAGATATCTTCAATATCTTTATCATATAAAAAACTTGAAATATAATTATTAATATCAGGATAATCAAAAAATAAATCTAGACTAATTTCATAACCCGGTTTTACATATCTAGATAAATTTAAAATCACTACTCCAGATAATCCATTTTCTTTAAAGAGTACTTCACCAACTTCTTCATAAATGACCTTATTATCATTTATAACTTTTGCATTACACTTTACTCTAATTCCTCTAATTGACTGTAGGTTTTGTTTCACTTTTAAGGCAACTAATCCAGGTTTTATATCAGTAATACTATGATTTAATTCTTTTAAAATTTCATAAATATTTGTTTTCTCTTGTGCAATACTTCCTGCAGCTACAACAACATAATCAGCAATATATTTATTTCTATTTGTAGTTACTTCAAATAGTTTATTCTTTCTAATCTTAATAACTTCTTCAGAACATCTAACATCAACCATAGATGCTGCAAGTTCATTTCTAAGTAAATCAACAACAGTATTTGCTGATTCACTATATGGATACAGTCTTGTACTATTATCGTTTTTTAAAAGTAATCCTAAACTCTTAAAAAAGTTGATAACAACTTCTGGCTTTACTTTATTATACAAATTTGAAATAACTTTTTCGTTATTATAAAATTTTGCCTCCATTAGAGAGTTACTTATATTACATCTACCATTCCCAGTTTTCAATAATTTTTTTAGGATTCGATCGTTTTGTTCTAAAATTGTTACATTAATATCACTATTTAAGTGTTTTAAATATAGCGCATGCATAACCCCTGATGCACCGCCACCTATTACTATTACATTCATTAAATCACCTTCTAAAATTATATCATTTAAACTGAGAAAATACTAGAAAAAATCGCAAACTGCAAGCATTGCAATTTGCGATTTTATTTCTTAACTAGTGATTCAATTATGCCAAGAGTATAATCGAAAAAGCTTGTAATAGCTTTCTCACCAGTTTTTGCTAAATTATTTGTTATGTTAGGGTTAACCTTTTGATTATCTTGCCCCGGTTGATAGTTATTATTTGGATCTGTAATTTGTCTTTCGAACTCATCAATTCGTTCATCCAACTCCCTAGTTTTCGTATCATTAGATAAAACTCCAATTTCCATTCCTATAAACAAAGCGCAGAGAACTAAAAATATATAGGCAAACTTTTTCATTCATCCTCCAAAAATTTTAAAGAAACTATTTATGTCTCTTATATTAATATTAAAAAAAAGGGAAATAAGTAAGTCAAATATCATACCAAAATAACTATCACTAGATTTATAACCAATATGTGAATATATCAATAAACTATAATCTATAGTTTGGATGAATTTTAGAAAATCACTATTTATTATGTTATAACAAAAGCTAGTAATACCAAGAGCTATAATCATAAATAATTTAAGTTTCATATTTATTTATATGATGAATATTAGCTTATTATGTAATTATTATCAACAATAGAATGTAGTGCTCTATCGATTGCAGAACTTATTAAATCTGATAAATCTTGAATATCTAAATCTACTTCTTTTGGTGTAACCATTAAGTTATAACCATTTGGTGTAAGCACTTCTTGTAATAATGAGATCTTTTCTTCTTCAGTCAATAAACCAAACTCTCCAAGCAAATGACGAGTTTGTTCTTCACTTGGCATTCCCATAAAGTTATGATCTAGTTTTTGTGGACCTACTACTAGCTTATCACTAGGAGAATCTTTTTTATTTAATTTCTCATTAAAGTATTTAAGTAACATATCTATCGTATCACTAGCAATTGTCACAGCATCTACTACTGTTGGAACACCAATTGCAATAACTGGAATTCCAAGAGTTTGTTTACTTAACTCTTTTCTTGTGTTGCCAACCCCTGAACCTGGAGAAATTCCCGTATTTGTTACTTGAATAGTTTTATTTACCCTAGCAACACTTTTTGCTGCAAGAGCATCAACTACTACTACATAATCAATTTTTATTTTATTTATTATCGCTTCTACAATATCATATGTTTCAATTCCGGTATTTCCCATAACACCTGGTGCTACAGCACTAACATCGCTTATACCCTCAGATACTTCTTCTGGATTTAAGATAAACATATGTCTTGTAACAATAACATTATCAATAACAGCAGGCCCTAAAGAGTCAGGTGTAACATTTGAATTCCCAAGTCCAACAACTAGTCCCTTATGGCTAGGATTTATATTTTCAACTTTCATAACTTCTTTGATAATATATGTTAAGGCATCTTCACATTTTTTCAGGTCATCATGGTCGTGTGTTTTGATTGCTTGTGTATCTAGAGCATAATATACGCCAGCTCTTCTACCGAGTTCATTTGCAACATGTTCTGGAATAATTGTTCTTTTAATAACTAATTTGTCTTCTGTAATTTCTTCGTTGATAACTTCACTTGCACCTTGAAGATCTACCGCTTCAAAAGCCAAATCAGTTCTAACTTGAAATTTCTCTATATTCATTAAAATCACCTCATCAATATTTTTAACCAAAATTTACATTTCATAAGAAGAAAAGCAAAATCTTTTTTTATCAATATTTTTCTTGATTTTTTCCTTAGTTTTTGGTAAAATAAAATGTATATCATTTGGAGGTATTAAAATGGCTAACATTAAACAACAAGCTAAACGTAATTTAACAAATGAAAAGAAAAGACTACAAAACGCTGCTTTCAAATCTTCAATCAAAACAGCTATTAAGAAATTTGAAACAGCTGTACAAAATAATAACTTAGAAGAAGCGAAAGCAAACTTTAACGATGCTAATAAAAAATTAGATAAAGCTTTAGCTAAAGGTCTTTTCCACAAAAATAAAGTGAGTAGAATGAAATCTCACATTTCTAAATTACTAAATACAATAGCTTAAAAAAACATCCATTTTTAATAATGGATGTTTTTTATTTACAGTCCAAATAAGAATAATTCAAATCCAGACTTAATATCAACTTTTCCGCTTTTAATTTGAAAATCCAAATTTCCTAATTTTACAATATATTCTTTTACTAACTCAAAATCAAGACCTCTTGCATTTCTTACCATGTAATATGCTCTACCAGGACTAACCTTCATTTCTCTTGCAATATCTGCTTGCTTATAACCATTTAATAACATTGTACTAACTAAAAAGATTTCTCTTAAAGTTTTAGAGACTAATGCAAACAAATAGTAAACATCATTTCCACTATTAATTAAGTCTCGATAGATACTTATAATTTTAGGTTTGTCTTGTTCAATGATGGCATTTGATAAAGAGAATACATCGTTTTGAATTTCTTTTACAACTACCTTTTTTACTACATCAGTTGTAATTATACCACCCGGACCAACATAAGAAATTAATTTATCAATTTCATTTTTGGCATTGATCATATTTTTACCAACTAAGCTATAAAAAGTTTTTACAGCATCATCTCTAATATCAACACCATTAATTGTGCATTGTCTTTTAATCCAGCCTGCAATTTCAATATCAGATAATTCTTTAGTTTCAACTGCATTTGGTAACTTCTTCAATCGTTTAACAATATCTTTTCTTTCGTCCAGTTTTAAATTACTAGCATCAATAATTAGAATAGTAGACTCCATTGGTTTAGTAAGATATTTTTTAAATATTTCAGTTTCTTTCTCATCTAAAGATGCTTCTGATGTTAGGAATTTTGGGTTTTTACAAACCACAACTTTCTTATCACTTAAAAAAGGCATAGTAATAGCATCTTGAAGTACAGAAGTAAGACTAACCTCATCTAAGTCATAAGAGTTAATATTATATTCATCGACCTTTGATTCTTTAATCACTCGGTCGATTTTATTTTTAATTATTAGGCTTTCATAGCCATAATAGAAATAAATACTCATTCATTCTCATCCTTTAATTTCTAAGATTTGTACGACCCCTTCATCAGCATCATAATTTACAATTATTATTTCGTTGTCTTTAAAGGTAGAAGGAAGTACATAGTTTTGATTTTTTATTTCATAAACTAAACTTATATCTACACCTTCTATCATAATATCGCCGATTTTTGATTCAAGTTCGCTTACGAGTTCTTCTCTAAATTTAGAACTACTTTGTGTCAGGCTGTTAAACCTAATTATTTCTTCTTCAGATAATTCATAGATATATTCATTAAATAAATAATCGGTATAAACAGCTCTAAATTGTTCATCATCAACAAACGAAACAAAATAGGAATTTGGTTTATTTAAATCTAATGAGACTTCCGTTATTTCGCTTATTCTATCTGATGCACTATTTGCATAATCCTTTTCAATTAACGCAGTAAATAAACTGAAACCGCTTAAGATTAATGCAAGCGAACTAAATGCAATTGCCCAACCATATTTTCTTGTTTTATTTTTATTATAAATTAAGATTGAATTAACTACTAAACCAATCCCAAATAATACAAATAATGGTGGGAATAAGCTGCTTATTAAAAATGATAGACCTAAGAATACAACACTTGTTACAAAAATATAGTTATTCTTATCCTTATTGTAACTACCATAAGTAATAACACTTGATGTAGTTTTATCTTTATTTAAATAATCATAAATAGTTTTCTTACCTGTAACTGCATTATCATCTAAGTTATCTTCAGTAGTATTATCTAAATCAGTTTGATTAGTTTCTGCTTGTTTAAGAACACTATCATTAACTATCTTTTCATTTTCAGAAAATTTATAAATCGAACTTGTAGTAACTACAGTTTTTCTATCTACTTTTTCCCCAGGAGCAAACTGATAGATGGATTCTCTTTTTTCTTCTCTTATTAATTTTTCCCCACAAAAGCTACAATAATCATCATCTAGTTTTACTATATTGTTACATTTATGACATTTCATATTCTGCCTCCAGCTTATAATAATATTAATATATCAAGATTTCTTTGTCAAGCAAAAAAGAAAAGATGCCAAAGCATCTTAGTTTAAAGTAGTAAAGCTATATTTCTTTTTGTTAGCTTTAAAAATTATTGAGTAATCTAGATCTGTTCTATAAATTTTTATATTATATTCATTTAGAGTTTGAATTGTCTCTATGTGTGGAAAAGCAAACTTCTCAACTCTACCAGCCATTATAATTGCATATTTAGGCTGAAGTTTTGCGATTAATTTTTTTGATGTAGAAGTTGAGCTACCATGATGAGCTATTTTTATTACATCTACATCTAAGTTTATTTCAGCAATTTTTTCCTCTACAATCTTAGTTGCATCACCTAAAAATAAAAAATTTAATCCACCAATTTCTAAATAAATAATTATACTATCATCATTAGTATCTAAATAATCTTTGTCTGGATGCAGTATTAAGAACTCTATTTTACCACAAACTAATTTATCATTTGCATTTACATATAAAACATTAGTATTATCTGTTATATTTATATAACCATTCTTTATACTCGGATCAATAAAACTTACTACCACATTATCGACTTTAATTTCTTTTAAAATATTATTAGCTTCGCCGTTATGATCTGCATGATTATGTGTAAGAATTAAATAATTTAGCCTCTTAATTCCTTGTCTTTTTAAATAGCTTGTTACTTCTTTATTTTTACCATCACCTGTGTCTATTAAAGCATAGCATTGGCTTCTGCTATCAATTATTAAGCTTGCTTCACCATTTGCTAGATCTAGAAAATGAATTTCAGTTTTAGGTACCAGATAAGCACTATTACTGAAGATTATTAAACTAGAGGACAGAAGAAAGATTAATAGATAACGATACTTCTTTATTTTATATACCTTCATTATAAAGTATAGTACCAGGTAATACATAATACTAGCAAAACTATTTATGTATGGAAACTTAAGATTAATCACAAAAACTTTTGAGAATAATAAAGCAATTTTATTAAAAGAAATAATTAAAAAATCATAGAGTTTGCTGAAGATGGGAAATATCAAAATAAAAAATGATATTGGTAAGATTACTACTTCTACAAGTTCAATAAAAATTACATTACTTACTGGACTAAGTATATTAATTTTACTATTTATGTTAATAACTAGAGGAAATGTAATTATGTTTGCAAAAAAAGAAATTATTAATACTTGTAGATATTTATTGTATTTACTAAAGAAATTACCAACTAAGATTATGGTGGTTGCAGAAATAAACGATAAGTTAAACCCTAAATCATAATAGTAAAGAGGATTATATGATATTAATAATATGAAGATTATAGAAATAATATCAAGAGTAGAAAATCCAAGTTTAAAGTTCTTATTTAGTAAAGATATATAATACATTAAAGCAGCTCTTAAGACAGAAGGAGAAAAACTTGTAATTATTAAATAAAGGATTAAAAAGATTGAGTTAGTATACTCAATTTTCTTTTCTTCAATTTGAAAAAATTTTAAGACCTTTTCGATCAAGCCAATAAACAAAGCTATATGGAGACCACTAACTGCGAATAGATGTAAAATTCCATTATCCATTATTGCTTCTTTAAAATCATCAGACACCAAATCTAAATCACCAATGATCATTGCTTTTAAAAATACATATGAATCATAAGAAAAAAAAGACTCAATATATTCTTCAAATTTGCTTTTTACAATCCCTAAATTAAATTTATGTTTTACAACTTCTATTTTTTCTGCTATAACACAAGCAAAGATTCTTTTTTGTTTTAAATACTTTTGATAATTAAAACCATTTTTTACTCTATTGACTTCACTACTTAATGCCTTACCTTGTACAAATACTACATCCCCATAGTTTAAAGAAACATCCAAGTTATAATCATATACAATATACTTATGATATTTATTTTTTATTGTTAGTTTTATCCCACTTTCTACTTCACTAATTTCAATTACTTCACCACTAACTTCATTTAATTGAAGGAAGTCATAAGTAATATCTAAATAGATGGAATGAATTAAAATGAATGTAGTAATAATGGTTGCTAATTTAAAAATTTGTTTTGATTCCTTATACAAATAAAAACTATAAATTATTAAGAAAATAATACAAATTATATTTCTAATACTAATCAATGTAAGTAGCGAAAAAAATGCTATTAAAAAGTAATTATTAAGAAGTAATTTATAAACAGATAAATTCTTTAATTTGTTTAAAGAGGTTTTCATTGATTCCTTCTACCTTAATAAGTTCTTCTAAACTCATAAAATAACCATACTTTGTTCTATGATTAATAATACTTTTTGCTTTTGCTTCCCCTACTCCAGGAAGTTTCATCAACTCTTCAATTGAAGCAGTATTAATTGATATCTTTTTATTTAATTCTTCTTTTTTTGGAAATATATTTACAATCATTCCATCTTCTAATTTAGTTGCAAGATTAATCTTTTCCATATCTGCCAAAGGTGTAACTCCACCAGCTGCATTTATTGCATCAATAACCCTGCTATTTAAATCTAAATAATAAATACCAGGTGCTTTCACTTCTCCTTTTACATCAACCACAATTTGACTAGTACGTGTAAAGTCGTTTGGATTTTTTAAGTAATCATTAGGCAGAGTTTCAACTTGTTTTTGGTTATTCCAAACAATTCCTAAAATGATTAGGACAACAACTACAACTGCAATAATGATATTTCTCTTATTCATAAGTCTCTCCTTTCACTTTTATATTTAAATTTAAAATTACTTTTTTCGTTTTTTTATTTTTATGCTATAATACATAAAGAAGGAGAGTATTTATGAGACGAAAATTCACAAACAAATATCTAGAAGTATTTAAAAAAGAGGGTCCATTGGGAGTATTTAGAGCATTCCATAATGAGAAGGTTGAAGAAAAAATTATACGCGTATTTGGTTGGGAAGATCAAGGTAGGAGTAGTTATGATCATAATCTAATTCCAAGTGTTAGTAAATATCTATTTGAAGACTTAGAAATAATCGAAGCTTACATCGATTCAAGTCTTGAAAATCGCCCTGGGATTATTAAAGAATCTACAAAATATATAACTGTCCATGATACAGCTGGTGCAAGAGAAGGTAGTGGTGCTGTTGCTCATATGAAATATGTAACTAAAGGCGGCGGTGGTACTTCATGGCATTACTCTTTAGGTAATGATGGTATCTTTAAACATCTACCGCATAACGAAGTTGCATACCACGCAGGAGATGGTTCAAGAACTTATACATTAGAAAATTCAAATGTAAAAGCATCTACACCAAAGCCAGATATAGATATTAGTAAAGATGGTTATTATGTTTTAAATGGTGAAAAGTCAACAATACTAGCACCAACTAATGATGGGGAAATCTTAAGCAAAAAAGATATTAATGACTTATCAATCGAAATCCAAATAATCGATGGCTATTACTATATTGGAAATACTTGGTATTCGAAAACTTACAAGTTAATTGGTAATGGTGGGGGAAATAGAAACAGTATAGGTATAGAGTCTTGTATTGATAGAGGTAGTGATATTTATCTAACTTGGCAAAGGTTAGCAAAACTAGTTGCATACTTGCTTATAGCGGAAAATCTCGATTTAGACGCTGTTGTACAACATCACTACTTTAGTGGTAAGGATTGTCCTATGACGATGCGTAGGGCGAAAATGTGGGATGATTTCCTTGATCTAGTTGAAGTTGAATACTTTGTACAAACAACAATGAAAGACTACGAAATTAAGATAAATCCAATAACAAATAATATCGATAGTAATGGTAGAATCAAAGAATTAACTAAGGATGATTTAGTATATGAAGTAATCATTACTGATAAAGATAACAATATATATAAAGATAAGTTCACAACAAAAAAGCTTTCATAATAAAAAAACGTCAGTTTCAACTGACGTTTTTGTTTAGGTAGTTGTAGCGACCAAGCTTCTTTAACACCGCCACCTTCTTCACAGAGAAGCTTAGAAAACTCTCCAAAGGCCGAGACCGCTCCTTTCCCGCTGGTCTTTTGCAGGGGGATCTGTTTCACTCCCAAACTGATTGCTATTAACGGCATAGCCGTTGCCTACTTGTGGAGGCACACCCGCTTCAACTACATTTATATTATATCATATATTTTTTATTAGTTTACATATTTTTTAAAATTTATAAAATTAACTAAAAAGACCAAGTTCTACTTGGTCCTTTTAGATTATTCCATTGTTGCTTTAACCTTGTTAATCGTTTCCATACCAGCTTGTTTTATTTGGTGCATCCGATATCTTATATCATCTTTATATTGCATATAAAGAATAGCGGTTGCTGCACCAATTGCGCCAATTACCATAAAAGATAAAGCTTTGCTCACAGATCCACCTCTTTTCGATTAAAGCATGGCAAAAATTATTTTTTGCATTTATAGTATTTGATTAATCGAGAAAATCATAAGGTGAAACATTTTCCAATTCATCAATACTTGAAAATTCAAATTCATCAATTTCAAATGTTGCAATTTGTTCAGAAATCTTACTTGCGAGTGAAGTTCGACGGCGTTCTTCAACACCACGAATTCCCATTGCTAAAGCTTCAATATTTCCAAGCATTATTAAATATTTTTTTGCTCTTGTTACAGCAGTATAAATAAGTTTTCGCTTTAACATTATATAATATTTAAAAGTAAATGGTAAAATAACTAAATCAAATTCACTACCTTGAGATTTATGAATTGAAATTGCATATGCATGAGTTAAATCATCAAGTTCATCTTTTGCGTAGTCAACACTTCCAAAATCATACATTACAGTTAATCCAGTTATATCTCCATCTTCATATAAGAAATTTAAAACATAACCGATATCACCGTTCATTACTTTTTTCTCATGGCGATTTACAAGTTGAATTACTTTATCGTTTACTCTAAAAACTCTTCCAGAATGTTTTATTTCAGGACCATTTTTTGGATTAAATTCTTCTTGCATCTTTGCATTAATTGCATTAATTCCAAGTTCCCCTTTATATAGTGGCACCAAAATCTGAATATCTTTAATTAAATCCATTCCACTTTCCAGCGCCTTTTGTACAACCTTCAATAAATTAGGAATAACATCTTTATCGTGCATTTTAATAAAATTTCGATCATGCGACTTTTCTAAGATATTACCGGGAATAATACCTTGGTTAATACTATGTGCAAATGATATGATTGTTGAATCTTCAGCTTGTCGATGAATTTTATCCAATTTAATCGTCGTAATTTCCTTTGATGAAATTAAATCATTTAATACTTCACCTGGTGCAACACTTGGAAGCTGATCAACGTCTCCAACTAAAATGATTCTTGTATCATTTTCTAATGCTGTAAATAGTCTTGATGCTAAACTTAAGTCAACCATTGAAAACTCATCAACAATAACTATCTTAGCATCTATGTAATCACCAAAACCATATTTAAATCTTCCTTCACCTTCATAACCTAAAAACTTATGAATAGTTTGACCGTTATGATTAGTTACTTCTTTCAAGCGTTTTGCTGCTCTACCAGTTGGTGCTAACAAAGCAATTTTTTCTTTAATTAATTCACTTGGATAAAGTCTACCAAATGCTTCAATAATTGCTTTAATTATTGTTGATTTACCAGTACCTGGTCCACCAGTTATAATTACTATATTTTCTTGTAATGCAGTTTTAATTGCAAGTTCTTGTTTTTCATTATAAGTAATTTCGAATTCTTCTTGGATCTTTTTTATAACATTTTCAATATCATTATTATTATAGCCAAGTTCAAGTTTATGATTTAAAAATTCTTTTACTTTATTTGCAAGTAAATTTTCTGCATAATACATTCGGTAATCATAAATATTATTATTATCAATATAAATTTTATTTTCAACTCTTAAAAACTTAAGATTTTTTTCAAATTTTTCTTTATTAATTATTTCAAGATTCCCATTTACTTCTTTTAGTGTTTCATTAAACAGTTCATCATATTCAATATAAACATTTCCTGTGCTTCTAGTATACATATTTAATACGTATTGAATTAATGCTTGAACTCTAATATCGCTATCTTCACTAATACCAACTTCTAAAGCAATTCTATCTGCTCTTTTAAAACCAAATCCATCAACTAAATAAATTAATTGATAAGGATTATGTTTTATCTTTTCTAAAACATCTTCACCTAAAATCTTATATAGTTTTAAGCTCATCTTCATTGTTATTCCTAAATCTAATAAACCTAATATTATCTTTTTATTAGTCTGGTATTCTTTTAAATTTGCAATTATGGTATCTTTTTGTTTTTGAGTCAAACCTGTAACTTTATCTAAGTTTGATACGTCTTCTTCAATTAATTTAATTGTATCTTTTCCTAATGTATCAAAAATTTTAGATGCAGTAATTTTTCCGATTCCAGGAAATAAATCACTGGAAAGGTAAGCAATAACTCCTTCTTTTGTGTTTGCATTACGAATAGAATATCTTGTTGCTTTAAACTGGATTCCATATTGATTGGAAACAAATTCACCTTCAAAATCATATTCTTCATCAACAACAGGAATTCTCTCAAAATTACATGTTACTGTTAAAATATTTGAAAAGAGTTTTGCTTTATATTTTAATATTGAACGGTCTTGATAATCTAGTTTTATTCTTACAACTCCAAAATGAGTCTCTTCACTAAAGTATGTTACTTTTGTTACTACACCGTATATTTTTTCAGTTGCCATAGAATTCTCCATCCTCATTTTGCTTATTTTAGTATAATATAACTAACATTTAAAGTCAAATTTTAAAGGTGATTAATACTAGCTATTAATCACCTATTTTTTAATATGAACAAACTCCAGTGACCGGATCGCAAACAAGTGGCTTACCTAAATAATAGATAAAACTACCTGTTCCTACTTCTTCAAGAGTTATATAACCTTTTGTTTGTAATGTAGTTAAGGTATCTTCTAACTCTTCATCAGTGAAGTCAAAAATCATTTGTAATTCAATTGGAGTTGTTTTTACAACCTCCTGCAAATGACTAATAACATTCTCCGGAGATTTATCAATTTTTAATTCTTGTAAATCCTCATCACATAAGAATTGTAAAACTTCTTTAATTGAATTGTAATCTTGATAGCCTCTTAAAACGATTGATTTTCCATTGTAGTTATTTCTAATTAAAAAGGAAGGAAAACCATAAACTCGGTTAATTCTTGTGAATAATAAATCATCTTGGAAATGTCTTTCTGCAGTACCATCTTCCATAGCTTCTATAAATTCACCAACTTTTAAACCGATCTCTGAAGCTAATTCTATTAAGATTTTGGGATTAGTTACTTGTAATGCCTCAGTTGCTGCAGCTTCTCTAATTCTTCTTAAATATTTATTAGCTAGCTTTTCTGATTGCATTTTTGCTGCATGATAGGCAATATTGGCAGGATATGTTGAATGGTGATCTTCGGAAAACAATTTAAAGCCTTCAATGCAAACTGGCATTTTATGCTCTTTTGATGCTTCAACCCATTGCTTTGCAATGTTCTTATTTGCTTCTTCTATGTTACCTACGATACCATTCGCATCATCTCTATAATTTCTTATATCTTCAATAAGACCTCCTGTTACATATGAGATCTTTATTTTCTTCGGAAATCTTGCCTCTAATTTCTTCAATACAGGTTCACTTCCCCAACACCAAGTGCAAACAGGATCAGTAAACTCTATAACCTCAAAATTAGGCACTCTGAACATCTATAAAAACTCCTTTTACATACTTCTATTTTCTTCATTATATCACATAATATTTAAAATAATTTGAAGTATGCTTTTATATGCTTTTAGTATCTACGCTTGTCTTCATCCATAAAGACTTCGTCGATTGTGCCCCCACCTAAGACAACTTCTCCATCATAAAACACTGCAGCTTGACCTGGAGTAACTGCCTTTGCTTTGGCTGGATAATATACTCTTAAAGTAGTATCATCAATCCATTCAATTTTACAATCCACATCTTTACTGCGATATCTAAATTTAACTGTACATGTGCGATTTTCTTTTTTATCTTCTAACCAATTCATATTTGTAATAATTGCATTGTTTGAGTATAGGTATTCTTGGTTTGAACCTCTACCTACGATTAAAACATTACGTTTTACATCCTTACCAATTACAAAATATGCTTCACCACTACCACCTAATCCAATGCCTCTTCTTTGGCCAATTGTATAATACATTAACCCATTATGAGTGCCAACAACTTCACCATCTAATAATTCGATATTACCTGGTTTTGCAGGGATATAATTTGATAAGAAATCTTTAAAGTTTCTTTCACCGATAAAACAAACACCAGTTGAATCTTTTTTTGTTGCGACATTTAAATTATATTTTTTTGCTATTTCTCTTACTTCACTTTTTTCCATATCGCCTATTGGAAATAATGCTTTTCCAATTTGGTCTTTAGTTAATTGGCAAAGAAAATAGCTTTGGTCTTTATTTGGATCAACTCCACGAAGAAGTTTAATTTCAGGAGAATGTACGCTTCTTGCATAGTGACCCATAGCTATATAATCAGCATCCATTTCTAATGCTTTCTTTAAAAATTCTTTAAACTTTATTTCACTATTACAAAGAATATCTGGATTTGGTGTACGGTTATTTTCATATTCTTTTAAGAAATATGTAAATACTCGATCCCAATATTCAGCTACAAAGTCAACTCTATGTAGAGGAATGCCTAAAATTTCAGCTGTTTTTACAGCATCCATATAGTCTTCTTCTTGAGGACAAACGGGATCATTAATATGAGGATTTCCTAAAATATCATTATTTAAAGAAGAATCCCAGTTCCTCATAAACATTCCTTCAACTTCATAACCAGCTTCTAGAAGTTTAATAGCTGCAACAGCACTATCAACACCACCAGATAGTCCTAATATGACTTTTTTCTTTTTCATTTTTTACCTCAAATCTGCTTTCAACTCAAAAACTATATCTCTTAAAGCCATAGCTTCTTCAAAGCGTAATTCTTTAGCTGCTAACTTCATTTGCTTTTCTAAATCTAATATTAATTTTTCTTTTTCTAGTTTACTCATCTTTTCAAGATTATCTAAATCAACAGTGAACGCTTCTTCTTTTACTTCTTTAGTAATAATTAAGCTATCAGTAATATGTTTATATATAGTTTTTGGTGTAATATTATGTTCTTTATTATATTGTTCTTGAATGCTACGTCTACGATATGTTTCTACTATCGCACTTTCCATTGATCTAGTTATCGTATCCGCATACATTATAACTTTACCATTGGCATTTCTTGCTGCTCTACCAATTGTTTGGATTAATGATGTTTCACTTCTTAAGAATCCTTCTTTATCAGCATCTAAAATCGTAATTAGAGAAACTTCAGGAATATCAAGTCCTTCACGAAGTAAGTTGATTCCTACTAAAACATCATATTTTCCTTGTCTTAATTCACGAATAATTTCCATTCGTTCAAGTGATTTTATCTCACTATGTAAGTATGCTACTTTAATATCTAAGTCTTTTAAATACTTAGTTAAATCCTCACTCATTTTAATAGTGAGTGTTAAAACTAAAGTACGCTCATTATTTTTAATTCGCTTACCAATCTCCATTACTAAATCATCAATTTGTCCTTCAGTTGGTCTAACCTCAATAAGTGGGTCAAGTAAACCTGTTGGACGGATGATTTGTTCAATGATTTCAGCACTTCTAGCTTTTTCAAAATCACCAGGAGTTGCGCTAACATAGATAACTTGATCTAGTTTTTCATAAAACTCATCAAACGTAAGAGGTCTATTATCTAGTGCGGATGGCAAACGGAAGCCATATTCAACTAAACTCATTTTTCTTGATCTATCCCCATTATACATCCCTCTAACTTGAGGTAAGGTAACATGGGATTCATCAATGATCATTAAGAAATCTTTTTTAAAGAAGTCTAGTAGCGTATATGGTGTTTCACCTTCTTCACGTAAACTCATATGACGTGAATAGTTTTCAATCCCGCTACACATTCCAACTTCTTCTAACATTTCTATATCATATTCAGTTCTTTGTTTTATTCTTTGCGCTTCAAGAAGCTTATTATTTTCTTCAAAATATTTTACTCGCTCTTCAAGTTCTGCTTTAATTCTTGAAATTGCAATTTTTAATTTTTCATCACCAACAGCAAATAAAGTTGCAGGGAAGATATTTATAATTGATTTTTCATACATTGCCCTACCAGTTACTACATCAATCTCTTTAATTTTTTCAATTTCATTATCAAAGAATTCAACACGAATTGCAGTATCTTTTTCATAAGTAGGGATAATATCAACTACATCTCCCTTAACACGAAAAGTACCACGTTTAAAATCGTAGTCGCTTCTTACATATTGCATTCTAACCAAATCTTCTAATAAATCATCTCGATCAATTACATCACCAACTCTTAGGGTAATCATTTTTTCTTCGTAATCTTCTGGATCCCCTAAACCATAAATACAAGATACACTTGCAACTACAATCACATCATCACGCTCTAAAAGAGATGAAACTGTAGAGTGGCGCATTTGATCGATATCATCATTAATAGAAGAATCTTTTTCAATATATAAATCCTTCTTTGCTACATATGCTTCCGGTTGGTAGTAATCATAGTATGAGATAAAATACTCAACTCTATTTTCTGGAAAGAATTGTTTTAACTCACTATATAACTGACCTGCCAATGTTTTATTATGAGCAAGAACTAATGTCTTTTTACCTACTCTTTCTATTACATTGGCGATTGTAAAAGTCTTACCTGTACCGGTCGCACCAAGAAGAGTTTGTTCTTTTACACCCTTATTTAAATTTTCTACTAATTTTTCAATAGCTCGTGGTTGATCTCCTGTGGGTTTGAAATCACTCACTAGTTTGAATTTACTCATTTTTTTATAACTCCTTTAGTTATTATAACTAAATATTGTAGTACTTATAACAATATATTATATCATTTTTTCCTAATTTTGTATACCTGAACGCTAGAAAAAAGCAGGTTATTCACCCGCTAAATTCTTCCTTTTTTGTTTCTCGTAAAACTTTTTTATACCTTTTGATTTTCTCTTTGCACTTATCATTACACTACATTCACAACATTGACTTTTGTCTTTTCTAAAAAAGATATAGTAGCTTAAAAATATAACTAATAAACTAACAATTATTAAAATTATAACATCTATTAAACTCATAATAAATTACCTACCCAATACACTATTACCCCAAGTAGCCATGCAAGACCTGTTTGGAATAATATTGCTTTTAATGCTAGTTTACCACTACTATATTCTTTTTTCATAGCACCGATTGTTCCAAGACATGGTGCACTAAATAGGTTAAAGACCATAAATGCATATGCACTTGCTGGTGTAAAGAAATCAAAAATACCATTTGGATTAAATAGTAAGTTTGTAGAGCCATCGCTTAAACCAGAAATGATAACCATTGATGATACAACTTGTTCTTTTGCGATTATGCCTTGAATTGCCGATACACTAGCACCCCAACTAAGTTCTCCTAACATCGGATAGAATAGCCATGAGACTGCTCTACCTATATATGATAAGATTGATTCATTAATATCCACACCATATTTAAAATTAATCGAGAATGATGATAAGAACCAAATAATAATCGAACTTAAAAGAATAATGCTTCCAGCTTTACGAACAAAAGCAATTGTTCGATCACTTACATCTCGATAAGTATAACGTAAACTCGGGATTCTGTATTCTGGTAATTCAAGAATGTATGTAGAGCTCTCACCTTTAAAGACAAATTTTCTTAAGATGATTGCACTAATTATTATAACTATAATACTAAAGAAATATAGTGATGCACTTACTATTCCTGCATGATTTCTAAAGAAAAATCCAGAAAACAAAGCAATAACAGGAAGTTTCGCACTACAAGGTATAAAAGGTGTAAGTAGGATTGTCATCTTTCTTTCGGATTCATTTTCAATTGTCCTTGTTGCCATTACACCAGGAACACTACAACCAGTCCCAATAATAAATGGTATTAAACTTTTTCCACTTAGTCCTAAACGTTTAAATAAATTATCAAGAATAAATGAAATCCTTGCCATATAGCCACTAGATTCTAATACACTAATTAAAATAAATAGGATTATTAGTTGAGGAACAAAGCTTAAGACTGCCCCAACTCCTGCAAGTATTCCATCTACAACTATACTGGTTGACCAAGCAGATGCACCTAAATTTTGCAGATTTATGGTTAAAAATTCACTTACACTTTCAATTCCACTTTCAACTAAATCAACTGTAAATGAACCTACAACCCCTACTGATAAAAAGTATACTAAAAACATTATTATGACAAATATGGGGATTGCAAAAATGCGATTTAAGAAAATACGATCAAGTTTGTCTGTAAATGTTTCACTAAAAGCTTGATTTTCAAAACAGGCATCTCTTACATTTTCTATAAAATCATAACGCTCTGAAGCAATTACTTCCATTACTTCCATTCCATAATATTCTTCAATATCTTTGATATCACTAGCTAAATCTAATTGATTAAAATTAAAATCAGGAAAATCATTTTCGAGTAATTTAATACTTATAAATCTTTTATGATTAATATTTAATTCATTACTAACTTTAGTAATTTTTGCTTCTAAAAAGTCTGAATAAATATGAATTTTTTTAGTTGTATCATTTAATTCAATTTGCTTTATAAGCTTTTCAATTCCAATTCGTTTAAGCGCAGATATTTTAAGCACTGGACAACCAAGCATTGAACTTAGTTTTTTCTCATTGATGCTAATTCGTTTCTTATCTAACATATCACACATATTTAATACCACTATTACTTTTGTATCTAGTTCTAGTAGTTGGGTGGTAAGATAAAGGCTGCGCTCTATTGATGTAACATCAACTATATTTATAATAACATCTATATTAGACTCAAGAATTTGTTCTCGAGATATTTTCTCTTCATTTGAATAAGGACTTAAACTATAGACACCAGGTAAATCGATTAATTCATAATTAGTATCTTTAATATAACCAATTTTTCTTTCAATCGTTACACCAGGCCAATTACCGACTTTTTGATTGGAACCTGTAAGCAAATTAAAAAGGGTGGTTTTTCCACAATTTTGATTTCCGATTAAGGCAATCTTCATTGGATAACTTCAACCCCTATCATTTTAAGATCTTCTTTTCTTAAACATAATTCATAACCACGAATTAATATATCTACTGGGTCACCTAATGGAGACACTTTTTTAATTTCTACCTCAGTTCCTCTAGTTATTCCCATTTCAAGTAATCTTCTTTTTAATATGGGATTAGGAGTATCTATTTTCTTGATCCTTGCTTTCATTCCAACATTCAAGTCGCTAAGATATAAAAGCCTATCTTGAAACTCATTCATTTTATCTATCTCCTCATATTAATTATTTTATCAAAACACTAGGTAATAGTCAATGAAAAGTTAACCTATGTTAACTTGAATAATTTGGTTTGCAAACATTTACATTTCCACACTAGAAATTATCTCTAAATAGTGCTATAATGAAGTAGAGTAAAGGAGAGAAATAGATAAATGATTAACCTTACTAAAGCAAATGAAGACTATCTTGAAGCAATTCTCATTATAGAAGAAAAACATGATAAAGTTTTATCGGTTGAGGTAGCAAAACTACTTGGGGTTTCAAAACCAGGCGTCAATAAAGCAATGAACATTTTAAAAGAAAACGGGCTTATAGAAAAGGAAAGTTATAGTGAAATCAAACTAACCACAAAGGGTAGAAAAATCGCAAAAGAAATTTATGAAAAACACCAAGCAATAAAAAAGTTTTTATTAGCTCTTGGTGTAAGTGAAGAAAATGCTGAACGAGATTGTTGTTTAATTGAACATATAATAAGTGATGAAACATATGAAAAAATAAAAGAATTTTTAAAAAAATAAAGGGCATTCAAAATCTAAGTTTTGAATGCCTTATTTTTTACTTATATTTTAAACTATCTTCTTTTGCTTTAATAGTTAAATCTAAGAATTTATTAAAATCAGCAATTGTATAATCTTCATGATGTAGTTCAATTTCTAAACCACGAATTGCTCTATATGATACTAATTGAAGATTATTTGTAGATGTAAGTTCTGTATGAATTGGCTTGAAGTATTTGTTTAATGCTGTCTTTAATTTTGTTGTTAAGTTTGTAGAATTATTATCTTTAATAAACTCAACAGCATCTTCATGCGTAGGTAATACTTTACCTGATGAGTATTCTTCAATTGGATGAGTTTCTGTATTCACATAAATGTGATATCCGAATTCAGTTACTAAGTATTCATAATTACCTTGTTCATCTTTTGTATTACCATAAACTACAGTTTCTTTTGAATCACTATCAGCTTCCCAAATACTCTTAGCTGCATCATTAAATTCTTGAACCATTGTACCATTTGTGAATGTACCTAAATCTTGGAATGTTGCAGATAGGCCTGCTGATTTAAATTTAGATACCTCAATTCCATTATATACATAGCTTATACCATCAATTTCAGGTTGGCTAGCTGTGTCTTGTGGAAGACCTGGTACGAATAATGGAGCACGGTTAAATGCATTTTGAATATTTTGAATTTTCTTTTCTGGTGTTTCAGTGAAGTTTTCATCATTAATGAAATCCATTACTTGGTTATAGAATTCTTCTGCATATTGTTTTTGAATTTCAGTCCAATTTTCTGGATCAACTGGATTGTTGTTATTATCATATACAGTAATTAGTAAATGAACACCAGTCACTCTAAAGTATTCATCAACCATCTTTTGCATTTGTGCAAGATAGAATTTCCATAAATCGCTGTTTTCATCTAGACCTTCTAATGCACCAAGTGATTTAGAGAAGCGATCTCTTATATCTTGGAATACGAAGAATTTCTCAAGTTCAGTTTCATTATTTGCGCCATAAACAGCTTTAATGAATTTATCCCACCCCATTGATGCTGGGTAGCCTTCTTCTTCATATAAGTTGTTTTTGAAATTTGCTTTTTCATCTTTAATTGATTGAGTAATAATTTGCCATCTACTTGCATCTAGAATTTCTTTTTTCTTGAAATCATAAATATAGTTTAAATCTAAATTATCAACAAATCTATTAAACTCTAGTTCAGAGATTGCAGAACTAATTCCATAGTTGCGATTCATTATTTTAAATAAATCATCAGCTGTATATTCTTTTACATCAGTTTTTGCAACTAAAACTTTATGAGTTGCTTTATTTTTATAGCTATATCCAAACGTTGATGCTTCTTCTTCAAAACTAAGATTAATATCACGATCATATACAACTAAGTTATTAGCAATTCTTAACTTACCAATTTCAGTGTTAATGAATGGACTTGTTAATCTTTGTTTTGTAAGAGCTTCTCTTACTTCTTCTTCTTTTTCATTAAAATCATATTTGATATGATCAATCTTTAAGAACATTGAATATCTAGCACCATTACGGAAAATTCTTGGTGTCTTTGTATAGAAGTTATCACCTTCATCGTAGTTATCCATTGTATTCAATGCTTTTTCGATTCCACTTTCGTAAGAAGTGATTTGTCTATTTGTATAATGAAGCATATCTACTTCTTCTAAATCAAATACGATGTTTCCATTAGCAAGATTGTAATGAGTACCTTCTTGTAATAATAATGTTTGTGTTGGATAATCTTCTACTTTTGAAATATTTACAATGTTATATAAATCAATAAATAATTTTACAACTTCATTTTTAGTTAATGCAGTGCCATCACTATGTGCAAGAACGTTATCTTCATTAAATTTATACCCTAATTGTGATAAAGTATTTTTCAACATTCTTTCACTATCAAAAGATACAACAATTGCATAATATTCATCTTTGAAGTTATTATTGAAATAATTTTTTAATTCAGTTTCAGTAAAGTCTTTTTCTCCAAGTTGAGCCAACAATTGATCTAATGCATATTTCTCTTTTGCAATGTTTAATTGATAATGGTTTTTAATTTCAGCCTCTGTCATTAAACCATACTCTTCAAATAATTTATCATAGTATGCTTGTCTTTGTTCTGCAATTTCACTTTCAGTTAATTCTTCAGTTCCATTAGGGAAAATATCAGCATCTAGCTTTTCATCAATTTCAGCTTGAGTTACTAAATCCCAATAACTTTTACCATCATTATTTTTTGTGTTTTTTAATAAGTCTGTATCAATTACATCCTTTAACATTGAGTAACCAACTTGATCTTTTAATAAGTCGTAAACTCTTCTTCTAGTAACGTTGTAAGTATTTGCACCTTCTTTTGCAGTTAAGTACACTCCATCTGGATCACTAATCATTGGATTTCTAGTTGAACCACATGCACTTAAAACTAATAAACTTGCAAACAGTACTACTAGTAATAATATTCTTTTCATATTTACTCCTTTTTAGAATATCTAAATTTCATATATTTTCGAAGCTTCATATTGCATTGCAATTTCTATTGGTGTATTACATATTTTCTTTGCTTCTGCAATAACATCCCTTTCGACTAAGTCATAACTATTACAATCTTCACTTAAGTGAGCAAGTAAAACAATTTTATGTCGCTCATTTAAAACTGAAAGTAATATTTGTAAACAGATTTGATTTGACATATGCCCATTTTGGGATAAGATTCTTTGCTTTAAATCAGCAGGTCTACTGCTTTCCATAAGCATCGTAATATCATGATTACACTCAATAATTAACGCATCAACATCTTTAATTATTTCCACATATTTTAGCGGTAAAAAGCCCGTATCAGTAAAATATGCTAACCTACTATTTCCTTCTACAAATATAAAACCAAAGTTATTTATACTATCATGTGATAGTTTTAGTGTGTAAATTTCTAGGTCTTTAATTTTATATTTTTTATTTTCTTCAATAAACTTTACATTTATATTATCAAGTTTACTTTTGATTGAATAACTAATGTTATTAAATGATGCTTCATTTATATAAACAATTGCGTTAGTTCGTTTTACAAAAGTAGGTAAGAACCTTACATGATCTGAGTGTTCATGTGAGATGATTATTGCATCAATATCATTAAAATTAATATCTTTATCTTCGACTCTTTTAGTAGCTTCACGAAGGGAAATTCCAATATCTAGTAAAACTTTGGCGTTTTTTGTTTCGATATATAACATATTTCCTTTCGAGCCACTTGCGATTGTACAAAATTTCATTCCTATAATTCCTCTATTCCCTTTTAATTATACACAGCAAAATTAACTTTTTCAAGGAAAAAGAGCGAATCACTCTCTTTAAAATAAAGACCTTGAGGGCAAGGTCTTTATGCTTATTCTTCCACACTAATGTATGTTAGGTTTTCCTCATAGATTTCAATTACTTTATCTAAGAAATTATTAAATTCTTCTTCAGAATAGTTTTGAAGTTTGAAGTCCAAATCCATTGCCTGCATTTCTTTGTATAACTGGATTAAAACATTTGCGTTACCTGTGATTTCATCTCTTACTGGATTGAAATATTTTGATACAGCAGATTTCATTGCTTGAGTAAAGTCAATATCAGTCTTTTCGCCATCTTTATCGATTAATTTATCGCTAGCGTTATCAATTGCAAGAGTTCTTACCATATCAAGTGTAGGTAATACATGTTTTTCTTCATCATCTTTGTAGCTCCATGTTGCTGGTTCTACTGTAGATGAGTTGATATATACATGATATCCTTTTTCGCTAATTAAGTATTCAGTTACACCTGTACCGATACTGTAGCCATAACGAACTTCTTCAGTAGATCCTGCAGGTAATGAATCATAGATTTCTTTTGCAATTTCCTTAAGTTTTTCTGGCAATGTATCTGTTGGAGTAGTTGTATTAGTTAATGAACTAATTCTTTGATACTCAACATTTAGACCAAGAGTCTTATATCTAGATACTTCAATTCTATATAACCCTTCTTCTTCTAGTACATATGGATTATCTTCTAATTCAGGTTGTGCTGCAACTGTTTGGTCTAAGCTTGCTAGTAATCTAGGAGCATCCTTGAAACTATTAACAAGTTTATTTAGTTTAGTATCATAATCTCCAGTTTCAGTTTCGATATAGTTCCAAATTTCTTCGTATAATTCTTCAGCACTATCTTTTTGTAAATCTGTCCAGTTTTCTTGAGGAACAAGATTTCCTTCTTCATCTTTAACTGTAATCATTACTTGAAGACCAGTTACTGAGAAGTATTCATCAACTTGTTTTTGCATTAATTCAACTATATCTTGCCATACTTCGCTATCTTCAGTTAAATCTTTTACTACTAATAAGTTGGAAGCATAATCACTTCTTAACTTAGTATATAAAAGTGTGAACATTAATTCTTCAACTGTTTCTACACCATAGTAATCTCTTAAGAAGTTTTTCCAACCATATGTTGGTGGATAATTAGGAACTTGACCAGCAATGAAACGATGTTTTTCAGTTACTGTTGCTTGTCTTATTTCTTCCCATTTATCTTTATCAAGAATTCTTTCACTTACTTTTAAGTTTGGTGTATAGTAATCATAAATATTATTTAATTCTTGTGAATTTAAAAATCTTAAATAGTTAACTTCGCTTGCAACAACACTTAAACCATAGTACTTGTCCATTAATGCAAATAATTCATCTGCAGTAATTTCAAACTCACGCACTTTTGCAATTACTTTTTCATCTTCGCCTTTAGTAGTTGTGAAAGTTAAATCGAAACCTTCAACATAATCAACATATGTTTTTTCAAGTTCAGGGTCAAAGATTTCTAAGCCGTGTTTTTCACGAAGTTCAATCATCTTCTTATTAATATATTGATCCGATAGCTCTTCTTCAAATAATTTTTCAAAAATTTCATCTCTTACAGAAGATAATGCTGGCGGAGCAACTGAGTTAATCTTTAACATGTATACATATAATTTATTATCATATGAACGCGGTTCTGCAGTATACCACTTATTTGATGTAGTAGATACTGAATAAGTTAACATACCTTTTAGGAAGTTTTCTACTTGCGCGTTAATATTTTTTACATCTTCATTACGGTGGAATAGTCTATTTAAACTTTCATCTTCCTGTAGTGTTGTGTTGAAAGTTAATTTCCCTTCCTCGTCAATTTCATAATGAACGCCTTCTATTAATGTTTTTGTATTATTTGGATAATCAGCTACAAATCTAGAATAGAAAGTATTATACATTTCTATGAATGCAAGTGCAATATCAGTAGGAGTAGTTTCAACTTCTTCTTCATCATCTTCTGGAATTTTCACTAAGTTTGCAAAGTTTCCACTCTTACTATCTTCATCAACCATTAAGCCAACTTGTTCTAAAGCATAAGTAGCTTCTTGTTTTGACTCAAATGGAATAATAATTGCCCAGTAAGAATTTAGATAATCTGTCTTGTATCTATTTTCATACATTTCTTCAGTAAAGAAAGGATCTAAATCTGGGTCTTCTTCAGCTGCTTTATCAACTAATTCTATTTCTGTATGTAATTGATCAGTTGCATAAGCTCTTCTTGCAATTTGTAATCTGTGGAAATCTCTAACTTCATCAACAGTTCTTAGTCCACTAGATACATAAAGTGTGCGATAATATTCTTCTCTTAATTCTTCTTTTTCTTCTTCAGTTAAATCTTCTTTATCGCCTAAAGCTGCTTCATCGATTGCTTCATCGATTTCTTCTTCAGTTACAAAATCAAAATAGTTTGAATTATCTTTAGTTTCACTCTTTAATAATCTTTTATCTAATTCAGTTAATAATGTGCTTAAACCTACATTATTTTTTAATTCATCATATACAAATTTTTTAGTAATGCTGTATGATCTTCCATCTTCATTTATAGTTAGATATACTCCTTCTTCATCAGTGATTGAAGGAACAAGTTTATCTCTATTTAATACTGATGCTATAACAGCAATCCCTACAACCAGTAAGATTACAATCAATACTGGAATTGTTCTTTTTAACACTTGAGAACTATTCATTTAAATTTCACTCCTTAATTACTATTACTATGTGATTATCCATTATTATAACAATTAAATCACTAAAATTTCTAATTTTTTTTATAAATTACTTAATCTTTTCGCAACATATATATTTTACTACTTTTTAAGTCAAATGTAAATGTTTTTTTTATTATTGTAGACAATTATACCCTATTTATCTAGATATTGCAAAAAAAAGATAGAGAATCACTTCTCTACCTTTTCAATAGGAATTGGGAATTAAGGGAGTTCACAAAAGAAAGAGGGTTTTTTATGAACCGTCTTATATTAAGACAAGTCTATTATAATAGATTTAAATTGGCTCTGTAAAGAGTTTCCAATTTTTTTTTAATTTATTTTTATTTTATTTATTTTTCTTATATCAAATAATGTTGATGTTTGTAAATAAATCAAGATGTATGTAGGAAAAGTTCGAAAAAAATTGAAAATTAGTTAATATATCAAAAACTGTGCAACAATTACGTTGCACAGTTATTATTCATAAGTATCTTTATCTTTATTATTATGACTATCTATATCAATAAGATCAACCTTTAACTCTAAAGAACGAATTCGTTTATTCACAACAACCTTAATTGTAAATTCAAGATTGTATGTAACTTCTTCCTCATCCACTATACTTTCAACTTGGTAGTTAGCTATCATACCTTCTTTTGGAATTCCACCAATAAGGCTATAAACGAAACCTCCAATTGTATTGTATTGAGTATCAGGTTTTTCAGATAGATTTAAGTAGTCAAATAAATCTTCGATTTCCATATCTGGAGAAACTAAATAACGATTATCTTCTAATACTACTAAATCATCTAGTTCTTCTTCATCGTATTCATCATAAATTTCCCCAACTAATTCTTCTAGGGCATCTTCCATTGTAACAATTCCACTAGTTCCACCATATTCATCTACAACGATTGCAAAATGTTTTTTTAATTTTTGAAACTCTTTAATTAAATCATTTACTTTTGTAGATTCAGAAACGAATATTGGTTTTGAGACTAACTTTTTCAAATCAATTTCTTCATTTTTAATTAATGCTGTAAAGAAATCTTTTTCACTTAAGATACCAACAATATTATCTTTATCTTCTTTATATACAGGAACTCTTGAGAATTGATGTTCAAAGAAGCTTTCTTTGATAGATTCAACATCCATGCTTTCTTCAATTGCAACAACATCAACTCGAGGAGTCATAATATCGTAGACGGTTCTTTCATTTAATCCGATTGCACTTTGAATTAATTCTGCATCCTCTTCATCAAATACACCTTCAGTTTCCATAGTATCAATAATTGATTCTAATTCTTCTTCGGTAACTTTTGGAGTTGATGCTTCTTGATCACTTAATACCCTTCTTCTTAATCTTAGAAGAATAAACGTAAATGGAACTAATAGTTTATCAAGAAAATAAATAATGTTTGCATTTTCAAGAGCAATCTTTTCTGGATTAATTCTTGCTTTTTGTTTCGGTAAAACTTTACAAAAGACATTAATAATTAATGCAACAAGTAATATTGTAATAATACTTGCAGTAAAGAATCCACCAAATATATTAAATATATAATAAAAAGCAATAATAGTCGCCGATACTTCGATAAATGTGTTTAAGATCCAAATTGTTGTTAAAGTTCGATCGATATTCTCAGAAAGCTTTACTGCTTTCTTTGCGCCTTTTTTCTTTTCTTCTAAAAAGATTTTTAATCTTAAGGAATTTGAATTTAAATATGCTGCTTCATTTAATTCTAAATAACTAGTTAACAAAATTAAAATTACAAATAATACTAATAGTAATATGTTTAAAGTTAAATTTTTATTAAAAAATGAAAAGTCAAACAGCAAGTAGTGCCTGAGCGGAATCAAAAATAAAACACCTCTCTTAAATTTATTAATAATATATTATAACATTTTTTCCCGAAATTGTCCATATGTAACATTACTCAATATCAGGAATATAAAAACTCTTTCGCTCTAATGCAAAGATAGGGTTTGTATAAGTACCCTTTTCTGTACTTTCAACTTCTTTTTCTAAAGCTGCTAATCTTGAATCAGTATAGTCGATTAAAAAGATTAACATTGCTTCTGGAATAAGTGGTTCTTTTGGTGAACCATATTCAAGTAGTCCATGATGGCTTAACATTATATGTTTTAAAGCTAACACTTCTTCAGTTTCATCAATACCCATTGAAGTAGCAGCCTTTTCAATAATACTAAATCCAATAGGGATATGCCCAATTAAGTTTCCGAGTTTAGTATACTCCGTTCCCTTAGGACCACTTAATTCAACAAGTTTTCCAATGTCATGAAGAATAATTCCTCCATAAACCAAACTTCTATTTAAATAAGGATAAATTTCTAAATATGCATCACTCGCTCTTAACATTGAATATACATGATAAGCAAGCCCAGAATAATAATTATGATGCATTGTCATTGCTGCAGGATAGTTGAAGAAATCTTTTGCGTATAGACTAATAATTCTTGTGATTAAATTTTTAATAATTTGATTATCAATTTTATCAATATAACCAAAGATTAATTTCTCTAACTCTTCGCCACTTAATTTAGCTTTTTCATAAAACTCATCTAGATTAATTTCATCTTCAGCAGTTACTCTTCTATATTCAGTAACATTGAATTGCATTTTACCTTGATAGTCTTTCATTGTTCCTGTTAAGAAGTAGACTTCACCATTAATTAAGTTTTCTTTATCTTCTTCCTGCAAACGCCAAAACTTTACATCGATTAAATCAGTTCCGTCAAAACCAATCATACTGCCGTAATCATCATTAGCTGTTGTTTTACGAAACTGAATATCAGTCAGACGTAAATATAGGCTTGCTTTATCTTTTGGATTAAAATCTTTAATTTTCGCTCTCATTTTTTTCACTGTTTCCTTCTTTCTCTACTTTAAGGGGTTGATATTTAGGATCTACATTTTTAATTAAGCCTTTGTAGATTTCCTTTAATTCACGGCTGAGCATTAATCTTTCTGAACCTTTTTCAAGATAATTTAAATCTTTTAAGAGTTCTAAGTTTTGATCAACAATTACATTAACATCGCTTTCTAGTTTGTATTCTAATGCTTGCCTTTCTAGTTCTCTAATTCTTTCATCCTTTTCCCTTAAAGTTTTTTCAAATTCAGATACTTTGCGTTGGATTTGTTCAAGAGTTGAGGTAGGAACATCTATTTGTTCTTGGACTGTTTCTTGAACATTACTTGGTGTTTCTGTATCTTCTATATTATTATCCCCACCATATACAATATCATCGTATTCTTTATAAACTACTTGTGTGTGGTCTTCTTCCTCACCTGGATAAATATTATATACTTGAAGGGCTTTAATAACATATTGTCTTAATTCTGTATAATCATTTGCTAGTTCACCTTTTAAGATTTTCGTAATCACATCTTTGTAGATTGTATCGATATATGGATTTGCTTTCCTAGATATTTTCAGAAAATCATTTCTTGTAAAGTTGACTTCACTTAATGATTTAATTGGTAGATGATCATATTGTTTTTTAATTTTCTTAGCTCTATTTCTAGTTCTCTTAAGTAAGTACATTACATAGTTACTATCCAAACTAACTTCTAAGCCATACTTAAATAATAAATAAGGATCGTTTTTACTTCTAGGATTTTTTAAAGCTAGTTCTACAACCTGTCTTAAGCGATTTGGATCATCAGAGAGGTTGTCCCAAGTTGGACTATATTTTTTATTTAAAACATAAGAACAAGCTAAAATTGTATCAACACTCTTTTTCTTTGGATAATTAGCAAAATGAGCTAAACCTTTTTTCAAATCTTTTATATATTTATAAGCATTTGTATCTACTAAATAACGAATTGCTCTTTTAAAGTATTTACCAGTAAATATTTTTTTAAGTTCTGCTTCCATTAAAGCAGGCTCTACATTTGCAAGTAGTTTTGCTCGCCTACGCATTCCCCTGAAAGTTTTTGCTTCAATTTTAAAACCAAGTTCACTTGCAAGGCGAATTCCAATTAATATTCTTAGTGGATCTTCTCTAAATCTAACCTTTGGAGAACCAATAGTTCTAATTCTTTTCTTTAATATATCATCATAACCTTTATATGCATCAGTTAATTTATGACCATAACTTAAAGCAATAGCATTGATTGTAAAATCACAAGCAGCAAGTTCATCTTTTAAATTTTTTGAATAATGTAAGCGAATAGGTTTGCGATTATCTTTAAATTTTTCTTCAAGTCGAAAAGTTCGCACTCTAAAAGTATACCCCATATATGTTAATAAAACACTTCCTGCACTTAAATCTTCTACTTTAGTATTTGCAAAAATGCCTTTTACCATATCTGGAGTAGCGTTTGTTGTTATATCAATTTCTTCAAAAGGTAAACCCATTATTACTCTACAAACTGCCTCACCTATCATATAAGCTTCACAACCGTTGTTCAATAAGACCTTTAATACTTCTTTACCTTTCTCTAGATATTGTTCCATAACATTCTCCTTTTCGCTGTGATTTTACTTCCATTAATTGAATTATACAATAAATTAGCCAAAAATTCTATACTTTTTAACTTTATTAGCGAAAAATCTAGCATTTCGCCTATTAATTATTGACTATTTCGGTTATAATATAAATGGTGAGCGAGATGTATACGATTAAAAATGCGGTTGTAACAGAACAAATAATTAATAAAAGTAGATTCATAACTTATCTATTTCCTGTTGCAACTGAAGATGAAGCAAAAGCTAAATTAGAAGAAATTAGAATAAAACACGCTGATGCAACCCACAATTGTTATTGTTATATAGTCGGAGATACTGCAAATATTATGAAATTTTCCGATGATGGTGAACCATCTGGCACTGCAGGGGTTGTAATTTATAACTGTTTAGAAAAAAATAACCTCACAAATGTCCTTGCGATTGTTACAAGGTACTTTGGAGGCATCAAATTAGGTGCTGGAGGCTTAGTTAGAGCCTATAGTTCTTCGACTGCAATGGCAGTTGAAGCTGCAGAAATCTCAGAAATCATTCATTATGCGAAAGTAAAAATAACATGTGATTATAGCAATCTAGGATTAGTTGAAAAACATCTTAGTGAGTATGAAATTGTAAATAAAACCTTTAGTCAAAAAGTAGAGATTGAATTTATTATTCCAGAGCCTTTAGTGGAAGATTTAAAAGCAAAACTAATTGATTATACAAAAGATTCAATTTTATTTGAAATTTTAGAAAATTTCAATTCAATTTAGAAACCCTCATTTACTAAGGCAAATTGCATTCAATTTTGCCTTATTTTCGTTTTTTCGACTTATCGCGAATAAAAACTCGGATAAGCCTTTATTACTAGTATGAGTGAAATTTCAAAAAAAGATGGCAATGAACACAAATTATTCATTGCCCTTTTGTTTTGCTTCTAAAAAACGCCTTCTAGTCGCCTCTCCACCCCGCAAATGTCTAATTGATTTATTATATTCTAGAAGCTCTTTTACATCAGCATACAATTTATGATTTATCTCTGGAAGACGCTCAGTTAAGTCTTTATGCACAGTCGACTTTGAACAATCCACCATCTTTGCTACTTCTCTTACTGTGCTACGGTTACGTAAAAATAGTTCTGCAGTCGTAAGTACCCTTTTTTTAATTTCATAATCCATATTTCCTACCCCCATGCACTAAATTATATGCTTATAATTCTTGGTTTATGTAAAAACAAACAAAGGGAAATAATAGATTATTAATTTGGCTTCCAGAACTAGGTTATTAATTGACTTTTTCTTAAGATTAGTGTATATTTAATATATCAATAAATGATGAAAGGGTTAATTTTATGAGTGTTTTGGTTGCGGAAAACTTAAATCTTACAAATAAAAATAAACCTTCAATAACTAACTTTTCCTATAACTTCTTAGATAATAAAATCTATGCAATTTTAGGTAAAAGTGATTCAGGCAAAGATGTTTTACTTGATTTGCTTTCCGCTAGAACAAAACCTGACGAAGGAAATGTTTATCTAGATGGTGAATTGCTTCTAGATAATCCAAAAATGAGTAAGAGATTATGCTATATCTCTAGTAAAACCTCATTTCCAGGCCACATGTCAGTTAGAAGTATCTGTAGGCTTATGAGCTCATATTATCCAAAATGGGATAATGGTTACGCTTATGAGTTATTAGAATACTTTAAAATTAAACCAAAAACTCTTTATTTTAAGCTTGAACCAAATGAAAAAGAATTAGTTCATGGTATTATTGCTCTTGCTTGCAGAGCAAATATTACAATCTTTTTAAACCCTTTAGATGATGTAGATGTAAAAGATAGATATGATTTTTATAACTTTATGTATGAACATCATATCCGCTATCCAAGAACGATCATAATATCAACCGATTATATCGATGAACTTGAAAGCATTGTCGGGAAAATTTTAATGCTGGATAAGGGTAGATTAATTGAAGATTTTACAATTTCCGAAATTAAAGATAACTTCCGTTATTTAAGTGGAAAAACAGAAGTATTAAAATCTTTAATTGCTGGAGTAAAGATTATAGGTTATGAAGAAAGAAATAACTATTTAACAGTTTGTGTAGGTAAAAAGTTAACTAAGGATGAAACTAGGAAATACCAAAAATATTTGATTAAAATATCTGAAGTTCCAATTCAAAAAATATTTATCTACTTAATCAACTTAAGAGAAAAGAAAGGTATTTAATATGAATCTTATTCATCCATTAAAGTATCATTATTATTCATATCGAAAACCTTATTTAATTTATCTAGTAATCTTTATAATAAGTTTATTCTTAGCGCCTTTATTACTGGATAACTTAAATGATTTCTATTATTTTTATCCTATTGCAATTATCCTAGTTACTCTGGGCTTTACTATAATAAATTCAATCTATGAGTTCACTATCCTCATAACCCATTACTTTAAAATCAAGACTATTAAGTATGAATTTTATGTCGCAAGTATTCTTTATAGCCTAATTAATAGTCTAATTCAAACAATTTTACTTCTTATTAGTTACTTTGTAATTAAGATGTATCACCCAAGTATAAACTCAATTTTTAACTTTACATATGTTTCAGTTTATACATTTACCTTACTTATGCATCTTGGTATATATAGTTTAATCGGACTTATATCTCTAATTTTAAAGAAAGTTAAGTTTGTACAAACATTATTATATTTAGTATTACTTTTAATAGTTGCTTTAGTATCGTTTGAGATTACTAATTCCGTAATAGATTTTATTCATAAACTATATAATAACTTAAATATCTTAATTAGAGTTCAGCCAATTGCAATTATAACTACAATAATTTTATGGCTTGGTATTAATTATAAAATAAATAGAATTTATAATTAAAAAATCTTTATCATGTAACTGATAAAGATTTTTTTTTAATTTGTTATCGTATTCGTAGCTTTTTCATATAGTTGTTCAGGATCAACATATTTACCGTTAACAGAGATTTTAAAGTGAACATGGTTTCCTGCAGATGCATCATATTCACATTGTCCACTCTTGCCAATTACATCTCCTTGAACAACCTCATCGCCAACTTCGACTTCAACACTTCCCAAACTATGATATTCAGTCTTAATTCCATATGTATGTTCAATTGTTACAGTCTTACCGTATAGGTGGCTATCTTGAACATCAACAACTGTTCCGCTTAAACTTGCAAGAACTGAAAACTCTTCATCATCTTCTCTTGCATATGACATACCTCTACTCATATGATATTGAGAACCAAAGTTTATCAATGACATTTCTTGGTCTTCAGTTGATTTTTCAAGTGCCCAGAACTTACGAACAACTATAACATCTACATCTGAACTATATGGAGCCTTGACAAATTCGTATGTGATTTCGTCTTCATCATTATCCTTATCGTCATCGTCATCATCTTCGTCGTTTTGTCCTGGAGGATTATTATCTATAGGATCTTTCTCATCGCCAGGCGCAAGTAAACTTAATGAGATGAAGAATACTCCAAATACTAGGATTAATACTGTAATAAAAAGAATGCGTTGAGCTTTTTCTTTTGAGATATTGTTAAATATCTTCACAATTATCACCTCGATACTATTATTTACTGAGGTGATTTTTTTATACAAAAATTTATTATTTTATCACAACACTATACAACTTTTCTAATGTATAGGTAAATGCAAAACTAAGTAAGAATGAAATAATAATTGAAAAAAACATTACCAGCAGTCTAATTTGCCAAGTAGAATTGTAACGAAAGAATTTCGAAAAATCAATTGCCATTAATGCTCGATAGATAATAGGTATCAAGCCAAAAAAGATAATAAAATACCACATTGCAATTAAATCAGCAATAATCATTGGTCTAAATACCTCGCAAGTGTAAATAGTAAATCAGATAAGCGATTTAAATACACTAAAATATTTTTATTGATTTCTTTATCTTGTGCATATTCTACTACCCATCTTTCAAGTCTTCTGGAAACAGCTCTTGCAAGATGCAAATGACTACTACCTTTATTTAATCCAGGCACTATAAACTGAGTTAGTTTAGGCATCTTGTTAGTGTATTCGTCAATTAAACTTTCAAAGTAGGTAATTCTATCTTCTTTAATTAAATTCCCATCACCATAACCAATAATATCAGCACTAACATTTATGATCTCTTTTACAATCCCTAAAATTATTTCTTTAATCTTTTCATCTTCAATGAAATGATAACTAACCATTAATGCTGCAGCTAGTTCATCTGCAGATCCAACTGCATGAATAACTACATCAGATTTATAAACCCGCCTTTTGACTGCAGACGTTTCTAAATTATCTCCTGTCTTTGTATATATTTTCATACTTACCTCTCTATTACTTGATAATTTATTATACCATATTTAAACTAACATTTTAACCTATTTAAATGACTTCTTTTTAATTTTAAAGTTTTCCCTAGTAATAACATAATTAATTCTATTACATGAACTTACACTTATTAAGCCAATTACAATACTTAAAACTAAAAAGGTAAGATTAATATTTAATAAATTATGATTAAACATACTTTCCAAAAATAGCAAACCAAAAATGACCCAAATAAAAAATTTAAATCTTTTCTCAATACTTCCAAGTAAGTTAAATAAGTAATAAGCAAAAAATAGAAATGCAATTAACATTATTATTCCAGATTCTGCAAGGAGTTGTAAAAAGAGATTATGGGCATTCATTGGTAAATTAGTATAGTTATTAATCTTTGTTGTGACATTACCAATTCCAACTCCAGTAATAAAATTATTCCCAAATATTTTTATTGCAGCAATCAACAAATCGATTCTCGAATTTGAATAATCAACTCCAGGTTCAGTTATTACTCCACCACCTGGTCCATTTCCGCCTGGAGGAACAGGAGGTCCACTATAAGGTATTATTCTTTTTAAATCTAAAATGTTGTAAATATTTTTAAAGAAATTATTTATTATCGGATAACAAATTAAATACATAACAATAAAGACAACTGTAACCGATGGAACGATCCAACTTCTCTTTCCTCTTGAATAATAAACCATATAACAAACTAATACAAAAAGTGTTCCCAAATACGCTGAACGAGAAACTGTTAAAAATACTCCAAATATAAGTAACATACGACTTGCGACAATTAAAAGATCATTAATGAATTTACCTTTTTCCCGTTCTAAAAAACTTAAAACTAAAACAATGTTTAATGCAAACCCACATACATTTGGATCAAGTAATAATCCACCTGGTCGCATATTTCTAAGTCCGACTATAAAATGTCCATAGATTAATTCTATAATCATACTTATTACTAAAATAACGCCACCAACCAATATACCATTTTTAATAAATTTAATCTTTTTACTTTCTCGAAAATAATAAGTATAAACAAACAAAATAAAGATACTAACTATATAGTTAAATAGTCGCTCCATAAATGCTGGTCCATTAAAATTGAAAAAAGCCGTACCAAGGTTTACTAACATTATTATAATAATGATTATAATAAATGCTTTGTTTTCTTTTGTAGTTAAGTAACGTAGATTTTTCCTTTTAATTATATCTTTTATTAAGACAAAGAGAATAAAAAAACCTATTATTGCTTCATATGAAAAACCAAATACCATTACAAAGATTAAAGGAAGATTAGCAACAATCGATATTGCATAATAAAAAAAGAACCACTTCTCTTTCATAAAGACTAAGAAGACTGGTAGAATCAATAATACAATTGCTATAATTTCTGCTAACCACATATTTTCAACTAAAAAATCATATTGTCCACTTAACATCAAAATCATCCTTTATATAGTTCTTCATATTTTCTAACCATTTCAGTTAATGAATATTCACTTACTTTCTTTTGATTATTTTTAGCTATTTTAGCCATTAACTTTTTATCTTTATAAAGCATTTCTATAGTTTGTACAAAACCTTCAACATTTTGGAAATCAAACCTATAACCATTAACCCCATCTTCAACTAGGTCATTTAATCCCCCAACATTACTTGAAAGTATTATACACCCACTTGCCATTGCCTCAATTACTGCTAGTGGCATCCCTTCATATAGTGACGGAAAAACAAAGAAATCAATATCTTTTAATTCTTTTGCAATCTCACTACTACTTTCGATAAATATTACATCCTTATACTTTTTTCTATAGTTTTCTAAAAGACTTCCATTACCAATTAATTTCAAACTTACATTGTAGCCTTTATTTATTAATGATTCATATACTTTAAAAATAACTCTGTGATTCTTAACTTCCTCAAATCTTCCTACATGGCCAAGTCTTATTTCTGAACTATTAAACTTACGTTCAAAATAAAATTTATCAATATCAATTCCATTATTTATTATTTTAATTAAATGTTTGGGAATTTTATATGTAGTTAAAAAGTTTTGATAATTAATATTACTTATAACAACTGGAATAATTAAACTACGTTTATAAAAGTATTTCAAAACCATTCGTTTCAACTTTCCAAACTCTAAACTTGCAAGAGTATGAGTTGTATGAATTACTTTTATATTCTTTTTAAGAAAAACATATGGTAGTGCATAAATCATTCCACCAATATTTCCATGAATTATTTTTGGGTTTATTGTTTTTAAAAGCCGATATATTTTTATAAATGTAAATGGTCTAAAACCATCCTTTTTGTTTAAGTAGTAGATTTTTATTCCGAGATCATTTAGTTTTTTTTCTAAAAATGTGTTATTTTCTTTATCTAAGACAATTATGCTAACATCATACTTATTTAGATTTAATTTGCTAATAAGGTTAGTGAGAAATACTTCTGCACCACCAACAAGTAAAGTACCAATTGTATAAACTGTTTTTATCATTGATTATCCCCAATATACAAACTTAAATAACTATTTGCCATATTTTCAATACTTAAACAACTTACAGTTTTTTTAGCATTTTCTTTGATGTAATCTAGTTTATCTAAATTATTTATTACAAAAGCAATTTTATTTTCAAGTTCACCTTTTTCTAAATCAATAATGAAACCATTATAATTATTTGTAATTAATTCTGAAGCTGCTTTACTTGCAATAACTATTAAACCGCTAGCCATAGCTTCAATTATAGAAATAGGATGACCTTCATACAGTGAGGAACATAAATAAATTTTAGAGTTAGCAAGATAATAAATAACACGATTTGTAAACTTAATCATAATAACATTACTATCTAAAGCTTTTTGTTTTATAATTTCTTCTAACTTCCACCTCTCTTTCCCATCACCGATTAAGTATACCTTATCAACTAATCCCCTTACACCAATTAATTCTTTTAACAGATATTCATGATTTTTCTCTTTTGCTAACCTGCCAACACTAACTAGATTAATTTCTTTTGTATTATTTTTATTATTACTTTTAAACCTTTCTAAATTTATCCCATTATATATAGTTACTACATCAGATTTTGGATATATTCTTTTAATTGATTCTTTAACCTTATCTGACACAGCAACAATTACTAATTTATTGTTATTATATAGCGGTTTAAAAAATTGTCTTCTAATACATTTGGTATCGATATTTGCAAGTGTATGAACAGTATGGATCCATTTAAACTGTTTATTAAATAAATAATAGAAATAAACATATGTACTTGCTTTTAAGTGACTATGAATAATATCAGGTTTAAAACGATTCATTTCTTTAATGAATCTAAAGACAACAAAAAGACTAAGGATTTTTATTTTATGATTAAAATAAATTAATTCGACCCCAAGTCTACTTGCTTCTTTATCATAAATACTATGACTATTGCTTTTAATTACGAAAAGTTTTACGTTTATTTTATCTTTAATTTGTTTTACTAAGTCTAGAACCATTCTTTCTGCTCCACCGACTTCTAAGGAGCTAATAACAACTGCTAACTTTTTCAATTATCTCAACCATCTTTTCTACATAAAATTCTTTTGCATATTGATAACTTGAGTTTAATGCATATTCATGTAGTAATCTTTTATCACTATAGTTTATATATTCTTCTATTCTTTCTGCTAACATTTCTACATTACCTACATCAAACAAAAAACCATTATAGCCTTCAATACACACATCTTTGCATCCAGCTACATTACTAGCAATTAAATATTTCTTACTTGCAAGTCCTTCAATCAAACAAATCGATAAACCTTCACGGTACGATGGATTCACTACTACATGTACATCTCTTAAGATTTCATTAATATTATAGGAATAACCTAAATAGTTAATTATTTTTTTATTATGATATTCATAAATTATATTTCTATCAATTACTGTCTTTTTATTATAAAATGGACCAACTACTAAAAACTTAGTATTTGGGTATTTAGATTTGATTATTTTTGCGGCCTTTAAATAATCTAATATACCTTTTTCTAAAACTAACCTACCAATAAAAATAAACGTTGGATAAATGCTGAGGTCTACTTCTTTATAAAACTTATCTAAATTAACCCCTTCCCCTTTAATCACTAAATAGTTGTTATTTGTAAGTTTTAAATTTTCAAAAAACTCTTTATCATCATTATTAATAAATATATATAAATCTACTTTGTTTCGAATAAGTTTATATAGGAAAACACAGAAGTAAAAAAGCAAGTTTCTTTTTAAAAATACGGAACCTACCCCACTCACAAAATTTATTATTTTTGTGTTTTTAGAAACTAATGTAGAATATAAATGAGGCTTTATAGTATAGTTGATAACTAAATCTGGTATATATTTTCTCATTACTTTTTTATAAAACCAGATTAGTTTTAGTTCATTAATTATTTTGTTTTTATTACTCAAATTATTATTTATTACTGTAAAACCTTCAGCTTTTAGTTTTTCATAGTAATTATCCCATTTTGCAACAATCACAAGTTTGTAAGTATCTCTTAGTTTTTTAAGTAATTCTAATCTAAAATTATATAAAGCAAAACAATCATTACAATTAATCAGTATTGTTTTCATTTAATAATTCAATCCTACCTCTATATTGTTGTTTGTTTGGAGAAAACAAAAAAATAATAGTTTTAAAAATAATTTTTAAATCATTAAAAAAACTATAATTGGATATATAATATAAATCATAATCTAGTTTAGTTTGAAATGATGAATCATACTTAGCGAATATTTGTGCAAGACCAGTAATCCCTGCTTTTGCATTAAACCGATACTTATAATAACCATTTTCTTTTTTATACTGCTCTACAAAATATGGTCGCTCTGGTCTTGGACCTACAAGAGACATATTCCCAATTAAAACATTAAATATTTGGGGAAGTTCATCTAGTCGGTATTTTCTTAAAAATCTTCCTAATTTTGTTAAACGTGGATCATCTTGTTTTGATAAAGTAACTCCTGTTTCTTTTTCAGCGTTTACATGCATAGTTCTAAATTTAAAGATAACAAACTTCTTTTCATTAAGCGTTATGCGTTCTTGTAAATAAAATATCGGTCCTTTATCAAATAGTTTTATAAGTAAGATAATTAAGAAAAATAAGGGAAAACTAATAATTATAAAACATAAGGCAAATAAAAAATCAAAACATCTTTTAATAAATCTATTTAGTCTAGAAATATAGTAAGGTTTTAAATTAAAGAACAATACATCTTCCAATGTTTGTATATTTTTTTTTCTTAAACTTATACTTTCTGGATATATATATAAATCAATATTATTTTCCAAACAAAAGAGTTCTACTTTTTTTATTATTTCACTATCAACACTACTATCAATAAATATAGTATTTACATCTTTTAATAATTCAAAGTATATCCTCTCATTAAAAATATTTACTATTTTATATTTATTGCTGCAAAGAACTGAGTTTAAAATTTTATTATGATTATCATTGCTAGCAATGATTGAGGCTTTTCTTTTCATTATTTCACCCCAATTATTTTAGGTAATATTCCCAACTTTATACAAAAACAGCCCAAAACAAATATTTAACTATATAAAAAAACATCATACCATTGATGGTATGATGCATTTTAATTTAATTGTTTGTTGTGATTTTATATGTAGTCACTAATTCTTGAACTAGTTCTTTCATCTTGTGATTACTAACTACATCTAAATTTTCTTTAACTAACTTAATAAATTTTTCAATATCTTTAATTTCTCTTTTTTCTTCTATATATATTTTATTGTTTTCTGTTTTATGATGTTTTGAAACATCTAGTAATAATTCTTCAAATAATTTCTCTCCTGGTCTAAGTCCAGTAAATTCAATTTTGATATCTTTGTTTGGAACTAAACCTGATAAACGAATCATTTTATCAGCTAAATCGACTATTTTTACTGGTTCACCCATATCTAGAATAAATATTTCTCCACCTTTAGCATAGACACCTGATTGGAGAATTAAACTTACAGCTTCTGGAATCGTCATAAAGAAGCGAGTAATTTCTGGATGAGTAATAGTCACAGGACCGCCATTTTCAATTTGCTTTTTAAATACCGGTACTACACTTCCATGACTACCTAATACATTGCCAAATCTTACTGCAGCATAGAAAGTTGTAGAAATGGTGTCAAAGTATTGAATGATATGTTCACAAGCTGTTTTTGTTGCACCCATAATGTTGGTAGGTCTTACTGCTTTATCACTTGAAACTAAAATAAACTTTTCAACTTCAAAATCATTTGCAAGACTTGCAACATTGTATGTACCAACAATATTTGTCCTTACTGCTTCATGTGCAGAATATTCCATTAATGGCACATGTTTATAAGCTGCAGCATGAAAGACTAAATTAGGCTTAAACCTATTAAAAATTTGATACATTCTTTCTTTGTTATAAACACTACCGATTAGAACATGTAATTTTGTTTTTAAATTATTATCTTCAATGTTCTTACATAACTCTAACTGAGTTTCATAAGTTGTATTTTCATATATATCAAATAGGACTAATTCACTTGGTTCATTTTCTAATATTTGTTTACATAGTTCAGAGCCTATTGAGCCGCCTGCACCAGTAACTAAAACTACTTTATTTTTAATAAATTTATTTAAACCTTTATTATCTAGTTCAATAACCCCGCGGTTAAGTAAGTCTTCAATTTTTACATCTAATATCTTTCTTTCACCACTAGCGACATCTTCTAATAATAATGGTAATCTCTTAACCTTTACACTACTAGCAGTTATAATTTCTAATATTTCACTTAATCTAATTCGATCAATATTTGCAATTGCAATTATTACTTCTTTTATATTGTATTTTTCAATGTATTTAGCAATTTCACTTATTGGGCCATAAACAGGTAGACCATTCAGCATTTGGTTTTGCTTTCTTTGATCATCGTCAATAAAAGCAATTACTCTATTTAATAATTTCTCATTTTTTTGAATCTCATCATATGCTATTTTACCAGCTGAACCAGCACCAACAATTAAAGTATTTATATACTTATTATTAGAATTAAAGTATCTTGAATGAAATACCTTTTTAATAATTCGTTTAGAAAACCTTACACCAGTAATGAGTAAGATTTCTAAAGGTGTTGTATAAAAGAAAAGTAATAAATTAACTTCTTCTATTTTAAATGCTTTTGTTAAGCAAAATGCAATAATATTTGAAATGATTACTGCAAATACGATTCTAATAACTTCTACCATCCCTACATGACTTAACAGGAATCTATATAACGAGAGTAATCCATATATAATTACTTTTATAGCAATTAAAGCTATTAGTAATATAAATAGTTTATCCATATCAGGATTTTCATTAAATGAACGAACCCCAAAAATGAATAAGGTTGATATTATAATAATATCAATTACAATAAGCCCTATTAATTTTGTTAATGATCGTCTATTCACAATTCTCCCACTTTCTAACTAAATTTGCATATATATTATATCTCTTTTTGCGACAATTTTCAACTCTTAAATATTATCATAACAAAAAAGCAAACCCTTAGGGTTTGCCTATTTTATTTTGTTCCGTATAGTCTATCGCCACAATCACCTAAACCAGGTACAATGTAGCCTTTTTCATTTAATTTTTCATCAAGTGCAGCTAAATAAATATCAACATCTGGATGTTCTGCTTGGATTTTTTCTACACCTTCAGGAGCACCAACTAAGCCAACATAACTAATGTTTGTAACTCCTCTGTCTTTTAATAATTTAATTGTATGAGCAACACTTCCACCAGTTGCAAGCATTGGATCAACAATTAATACTTTTGAAGAACTAATATTCGATGGGAATTTTGCGTAATATTCATGTGGTTGTAGCGTTTCTTCATTTCGATATACACCTACATGTCCAACTTTAGCAGTTGGAATTAGTGAAGTAATCGCATCAACCATTCCTAAGCCTGCGCGTAAAATTGGAATTATTACTACATCTGTTGCAAGAGTATATGCATCAGCATAATCTACTGGTGTTTTAATTCTAATCTTTTTCGTTGGTAAATCTCTAGTTACTTCGTATGCCATTAACATTCCGATTTCAGATACTGTTTGTCTAAAGTCTTTTGTTCCTGTGTTTTCATCACGAATTAGCGCTAACTTATGGTGTATCAATGGATGATTGAATATTACTAATTTTCCGGCCATCTCTCTTTTTCCTTTTCAATAATTTTGTTTACCCTACGTGAATGTCTTCCACCTTCAAATTTTTCACTTACAAACACTTCTACATATTTTAATGCGTCTTCTTTGCTTGTAAACTTTCCGCTTAAACAAATAATATTACTATTATTATGTTGTCTTGTTAAATAAGCACTTTCTAAATTGGTTACTAAAGCTGCTCTAATTCCTTTAAATTTATTTGCATAAATGCTCATACCAATACCTGTAACACAAATTAAGACACCAAATTCACATACCCCGTTTTGAATATCTTCACATACAAATTTAGCATAGTCAGGATAATCAACACGTTCTATACTAGGCGTTCCACGGTCTAAGACTTCGAAGCCTTTTTCCTTTAGGGCATCAACTAACCAACTTTTGAGTTCAAACCCTCCGTGGTCACTTGCAATACTTATTTTCATTTTTTATTCAATTTACTCCTTTCTGGATTAAGGCTAAATTGATCTTTATAAAAACAAAGTGCCTCTATTAATTTATTATTATAACATAGTTTGAGTTTAATTCCTAGAATTTTTCTTTATTTTAATACGTTTTCTAAAAAAAAGAACTAATACACTTAGTTCCTACTTTAATAAATATTTTAAAACAATAGCATCTTTAAATTTTGTATCTTTGATATTAACCTCATCGATATAGACATCATTAATATCTACAAGTTCAAATCCTAAATCTTTAAAAATATGAATTGCTTCATCTTTAACTACCATAGTAATTAAAACATCAATACCTTTTTCTTTAGCCTTATTTGCTACTTTTAAAAAAAGTTCTGTTATTACACTTTTTGGAACAATCTTTTTAAACACAAAGTAACGAACTAATCCTATCCGATTAAATTCTTCAAATGATAAAAAGCCAATAACTTCATCTTCAAAAACTAACTCACCGTTTAAAACAACAGTTTTATTAATATCTTTAATAACTAATAACTTTTCTAAAAAACTTATAACACTAGCTAAATTATCATCATTAACACTTCTAATTTCCATAACTAATTATATGATTAATTATCACTTTTTAAAACTTTTTTTATCTCTTCAAAAAAGAAAAATTTAAACTCTACATCACTAGTTTCTTCATCTTCAAATACAGCCTTAAATTCAGGATTTAAAATACTCCACCAATTTCTACCCATACCAGAATCTATTACAACTAATAATGTTTTATACTTTCCACCTTTAATGACTTCTCCTTTTAATTCTTTTGGTGGAAAATAAACATTTTTAAAACTAATGGTATATTTAGCGTTTATTTTATTACTAATTAATTTATCAAACTTTTTTAAATTAGCTTTAATTTCTTTTTCTAAATTATTTTGGTCCAATTGTTCAATTTCTTTTAGTAATAAATCTACTACTTGATATTTCAAATTTTGATCTTCTACACTATTACTATTAGCAATTACCCTTAACCTTATTTCTTTTTGTTCATTAGGGATGATTAATATTATTGCAATTATTAAAAGTATGATTCCAAGATATTTCTTCATAAAAAAATCACCAATTTTATTATTGGTGTTTTTTTCCATATTTATACACTAATAATTAATTGAATATATTTTAACTATTTAAATAGAGTAAAATCGAGTAGAGAGAAATAAATAAGTTTATTTCATCCCTCTCACACCACCGTACATACGGACCACGTATACGGCGGTTTAATGTACATTCAAATTTATGCGTGTAGTATAATATTCAAACATCTCAAACAAATATGAGATGTTATTTTTATAGTTTTATTGCGCCTTCTCTAAGTACATTTATTTCATTTTCACTTACATCTATTACAGTTGAAGGTACTTTAGATAACTCAACTTCTTCAGCAATAAAATAATCTATATAATTACCAAATTTAGCATTAATTTCATCGTAATTATTCAATTCTTTTTCTCCACTTTCATTGACAGATGTAGTTGTCATAATTCCGAACTTGTCTAAAATCTGAAGCGCTACATCACTATCGGGCATTCGAAAAGAAATTTTTTCCTCACCGTGTTTAAAGATAATTGTAAGAGCTCCAGGCCAATACTTCCGAATTAACTCTCTTGCTTTTTCAGGAATTAGTATCCCTAACTCAGTAATTTGGTTTACTCCTGAACAAAGGTTAGCTAGCGGTTTCGTGCGACTGCGGTTTTTCATTTCATAAATTTTATCAATTGCAACCTTATCATTAAATAGCGCACCAACACCATAAACAGTATCAGTTGGAAAACAAATTACTTTTGAAGTTAATTTTTCTTTAGGAATTTTTAAAAAATCAACTAATTTTATTCTTTCCATAATTCACTTATTTCATTTAAATAATCATCATATGTAATTTTTTCTTGATCTCTTAAGCGCATCAACTCTAACATTACTTTATTTTTTTCTTCAATCGATGCTTCACTATAATCAGTAGCTAAGTTTAGTTCTGCAAGATGTTTTTTAATATCGAAGTCACTAACTTCTTCTTCATAATGATACCACTTATATGTTGATTCAATTATTGGTTTTTCTTCATTGATTTCTACAACATCTAAATCTTCATTATGAGTGTTTTGCCATGTTTTTTCTTCTTGTTCTAATTCGGTTTCTACTACAACCGAATTAATAAATTCTTTAAAGTTAAAGACATTTGCTGATCTAAGATCAGTTCTAAACATTCCTTTACTTTTCTTGAAGTAGTAATAAATTATACCAGCACATATTAGTAATACTGATACCATTGCAATATAAATATAAATTCTACTATCAAAATTAAATTCTGTTTTATAATTTGCCTTTTTTATACCATTACCGCTACCAACATATATATCTTGGAGCTGATTAAACTCTTCTATATCCATTACCTTTATGTTTTTAAATTGAGTTAGTCCATATTGATAATCGTTATATTTATTAAAAATTAATATCGAAAATTCATCAGCGTTCTTGAAATCAACTGCAGGTGCAAATACATCTCCTCTAGGAGTATTATCAAGTACATATATTTTATTATTAATTGTAAGTTTTAATTTATATTCATTAGGAATTTTATTACGAAAATATATTCCATAATAAACCTCCTCCCTTACTTTCCCAGCATATAACTTTAAATCATAATAGTTATTTTCATATTCTTCGATTAATGCATATTCATCATAAGCTGAATTTAACTCATCTATAAATAACTCTTCATCTGTTACATTGCTGAGTGAAAGTAATCCAAAAAACAACATTAAGAATTTCAAAACTACCACCTCCAGTTGTTTTTGATTACTAGGATTCTTGATTTGGCTTGTAAATCTTTTAAGATTTCAAAATCAGAATCTTTGTAATAAGTTTTTACTAAGCCAATTAATTTTTCATCTTTATTTTCTGGGATTTCAAACACTAACATATTTCGATGTTCTAAATAATGTTTTGCTTCTTTTAAAATTTTATCATAATAATATAAACCATCAGCTTCTGCATATAATGCTAAGTGTGGTTCATTTAAATAGACTAACTCTGCAACAATCTCTTCTTTTGCAATATAAGGTGGATTAGATACAATAATATCATATCGACCTTTTACATTTTCAAATATATCACTTTTAATAAAGTTTATCTCTAAATTATTTTTTCTTGCATTCTCTTTTGCAACCTCTAAAGCTGCATCACTTATATCAACAGCTGTAACATTAGATTCTATATTTGCTTTTAAAGCAATGGCAATTGCACCACTTCCAGTACCAATATCTAATATTTTTGGTTTTGTAATTTTATTTTCATTAATAACATAATCAACAAGTTCTTCGGTTTCACGTCTTGGAATTAATACACTTTTGTTAACATTCAGTTTTAAACCATAAAAGTAAGTATAACCTAAAATATATTGGACAGGAACTTTTTCAAGTAAATACTTATTAATTGCATTAGCTATTTTTTTTAATCTTTCTTCTGGAACTTTTTTATCAAAGTTTAAGTAGAATTCAGTAAAAGAAAAATTACTCAATTCTGTAATTAAAAGTTTGATTGCAGAATCTTCCAATCCTAAATTTAATGCTTCAGTTTTATATTTTGTATATAGTTCCTTATATGTCATTTTTAGTCCTTTAAATATTTCCTTGCATTAATATTAAACATACATAAAATCTCATGTTGGGTTGTCTTTAAATATTTTGCCATTTCATCAATTGGGTGAAGTTTACTAGTAATAATAAACTCAGTATCATATGTAATACTCTCATCAATTTCAACAAACAAATGATTCATACAAACTTTACCGATTGTCTTATAAAGTTTATTGTTTGCCATTACAGTATAACCTTGTAAACTTCTTCTAAAACCATTGGCATACCCAATTGATAAAACTGCAATCTTCATATCTTGCTTAGCGATAAATTCCTCATCATAACCAACAGTATCACCAGCTTTTATGCTTCTAATTTCAATTGGAAAGCATGCAACTTTAATCGCTTGATTTACTTTATTAGTTCCATAGACATCCAGTCCAACTCTTACATAATTTCCATAATCGATATAGTTATATGTTGATGTTGCACAAAGATGAACAATTTTAAAATTATAAACTTTATCAAATTCTTTAAACTTTTCTAGTTGATTAGTAGCATTTTTAAGACTTGAAAAATGAGTATAGATACCTTCTATTTCAAGATTATCAATTTTTTTAAGTCTATTTATCGCTTCCTTAAATTCATTTAAATCTTTAAAACCTAAACGGTTCATCCCTGTATCTACCTGGAGATGAACTTTTAGTTTTCGACTTAAATTTAACTTTTCTAAGTGTGAAGCGTCCGGAAGTTTATTAATTGAGATTACTAAATATGGAGAATCATTAATATATTGATATTCACTATAATCAAGTGAATTTAAAACAAGAACTTCTTTTTTCAATTTAAAAATTTTTCTTGCTTCTTGAAAATCAACAACAGCAACATAATCTAAATCTAAGTTGTTTGTTAGGTGATTAATTGCACTATCACCTAAGTTATATGCTTCACTTTTTATAACTGGAATAACTTTTTTTCTTGTTGCTTTTTGGATTACATTAATATTTTCAATGATTTGATTTAAGTCAATCTCCATCCATAGTAAATCTCTCATAAAAACCCCTTACTTCTCGTTATCAGCTTTCATCATTCGTTTTTGATCTTCTAAGATAAGTGCATCAATAATTGGATCTAATTTACCTTCCATTACTCGGTCTAATTGTTGGATTGTAAAACCGATGCGGTGGTCAGTAACTCGGTTTTGTGGATAGTTATAAGTTCTAATTTTTTCACTTCTATCCCCACTACCGATTTTTGATAATCTTTCTGCTCCTTCTTTTTCAAGCTTTTCTTGCATGATTTTATCATAAATTCTAGCTTTAAGAACTTTAATAGCATTTGCTCTATTTTCATGTTGACTCTTACCATCTTGACATGTTGCAACAATTCCAGTAGGTAGATGGGTTGCTCTAACAGCCGAATATGTTGTATTAACACTTTGGCCACCATGTCCTGAGGCACAGAATGTATCGATTCTGACATCATTCATATCAATATCAACATCAACCTCATCAGCTTCTGGCATTACATAAACTGTTGCAGTTGATGTATGGATTCTTCCACCTGATTCAGTTTCAGGAACTCTTTGTACTCGATGAGCACCAGATTCATATTTCATTAATGAATATACGCTCTCTCCTTCAATAACAAATTCGATTTGAGAAAAACCACCCATTTCACTTTCTACAGCATCTAACACTTGGATTTTCCATCCCTTATCAGCCGCATAACGAGAATACATTCTAAATAGGTCGCCAGCAAAGATGTTAGCTTCATCACCACCTGCTGCCCCTCTTATTTCTACAATTACGTTTTTCTCATCGTTTGGATCTTTTGGAATTAATAAGATCTTTAACTTTTCTTCTAACTCTTCTTCTTCAGTTTCTAGTTGATCTAATTCCATTTCTGCTAGTTCCCGCATTTCTGGATCATCCATTAATTCTTTTAAATCCTTGATTTGCTTTCTAACATCTTTATATCTTCTGTATGTTGTAACAGTTTCTTCAATTGAACGAAGTTTCTTCATTAATTCTGTAAGGCGTTTTACGTTGCTTGCAACATTAACATCTTGTAATTCTTCGTTAATTGCATCATACTGTTTTTCTATTAATTCTAGCCTTTCTATCAAGATTAATCACCTCTATTTATTTTGCGTTTTTGGCGCAAACATTGATAAGTGACCGTGGAAGATTAAACTAACACTATCAGTCATACCCTGACGGTTTTTCGCAATAATCAATTCAGTTTCTTTATTTCTAAATTGTTTAGTTGTATCTTCATCACCTTTAGTTGGTTCACGGTGTAAAAACATAACAATATCAGCGTCTTGTTCAATGGAACCTGATTCTCTTAAGTCGGATAATACAGGTCTTTTATCATCACGTTTTTCAATATCCCTAGATAATTGAGAAAGTGCAAGCACAGGAACTTCTAGTTCTCTTGCCATTAATTTAAGTTGTCTTGAGATTTTAGCTACTTCATCAGTTCTATTTGAAAATCTCTTTGTAGTAGTAAGAAGTTGTAAATAGTCAATTATTACAAAATCTAACTTTCCTTCTCGTTTTAACTTTCTACATACTGTTACAACCTCTTCTACATCTGTTGCTCCAGCATCATCTAAGTAAATATTGAATTTATCGATTTTTAATTTCGCAAGGTTCAAACTTGCAAATTCTGCTTCAGTTAGATTACCACTTCTAATTTTACTTAGCGGAACCCCACTTTGCATTGCATACATACGCATTAAGATTTGGTCTAATCCCATCTCTAGTGAAAATAATGCAATGTGTGCGCCAGTTTGTCCTGCAATGTTTGATGCAACATTTAAGGCAAATGCAGATTTACCTATACCAGGTCTTGCAGCAAGGATAATCAATTCACCGTTTTGGAAACCATGAGTAACTTTATTTAAGTCTTTATAACCTGTATCAAGCCCTGTTAAGCCATCTTCATTTAAGTTACGGTTCTTTTCAATTAAATCTAAGATATCATCAGTTGCTGCATCAATTCGAATTAATTCAACTGTTTTTCTTCTATTTAATACATCGATTATTTTTCTTTCTGTTTCGCTGATTAAATCATTAAATGATAAGCGACTATCTAATACTGCATTTGATAGATCAGTCATTGTATTTAATAGTTGACGTTCAATGGATTTTTCTTTAATAATTTCAATATATGCATGTACGTTAATAACTGAAGGAATTGCATCCATTAATTCTAATAGATAGTTTAAACCTCCAGTTGCCTCTAATAAATTTTTACGCTTTAATTCATCAGCAACAGAAGAAATATCAATTTCTTGTCTATTTTTATCAAGTTGAATAATTGCATTAATAATGTTTTTGTTTGCTTGGATATAAAAATCACTTGCATCTAACCTATTAATAACTTCATCAGCTAGAGAGTTTTCTACAAGTATAGATCCTATTACGTAATCTTCAGCTTCTTTGCTATAAGGAATTTTACGGTTTTCATTCATCATTCTTTCTCCACAACAAATAATGTAATTGTTGCAGTTACTTGTTTATGTAGTTGTAAAGGAATCTTATAAGTACCTAAAGCATTAATATCATTTTCAATAATCATTTTGCGCTTATCAATAGTAACATTGTGTTGATTTTTATATTCATCAACAATTTGTTTACTACTTACTGTACCAAATAATTTCCCCTCTACACCAACTTTCACTGCGATTTTTACTGGATGTGCATCAATGAATTCTTTTAATTCTTTCATTTCATTTAGATGCTTTTCTTCTTCAACTCGTTTTTCTTCTTGTTGTTTTTCTAATTGTTTTATATTCTCAGGGGTAGCAAGTATAGCTTGAGAACTTCTAACTAAAAAGTTTGCATGCCCTGCAGGAATATCTATAATATCGCCAGCTTTACCTTTTCCTTTTACATCTTTAGTTAATATAATCTTCATCGTCGTAAGACCTCCATCCTCTATTTTCTTTAACTGTTTCACTAGTGCTTCTTTTGCTTCCTCTAAGGAAATGTTTTTAAGTTGAGTTGCAGCATTATTAAAATGTCCACCTCCACCTAATTGTTCCATTATTACTTGAACATTAACCTCATCTAAACTACGAGCACTAATGCCGATTTCATCTTCATCTATTCTCCCGATACAAAATGCAGCTTGAATATTATTTACACTAATAATATTATCAGCAATCTTAGCAAGAAACGCTCTTGGATATATTTCATCATTACATACAGCGATTCCATATTTACCTTGAACTACTTCTAAGTTATTTAAGATTGTCATCCGCTTCATATATTCATCAAAGTTCTCACGTAAGAATCTTTGAACTTTAGCCATTTCAGCACCATATTTTTGTAATAAACTCAAAACATTAAATGTACGATAACTTACACGATACATTAAATTATTAGTGTCAACAATTACTCCCATCAACATCCAAGTTGCTTCAATACTAGTCATTTCAATCTCCGAATCTAAAAATTGAAACATTTCTACTATCAACTCAACAGTTGATGATGCACTTGATTGTGTATAGAGAAAATCATAATTGCTAATCGCATTGTTATTTCTTCTATGATGATCAATAATTGCAATTCGTTTTGCTTTTTTATATAACTTGTCACTTAGTAATAAATTTTGATATTGAGTATCAATTATAATTAATAATGTATCCTCAGTAATTTTATCAAGTGCTTCTTTTGGTGTAATAAAGTAATCTAAGACATTTACATATTCTCTTTTAATAATGTTATAAACATTCGTAATTGTCTCATCAATTAAGTTTTCATCAAAAACAATTTTCGCACCACGATTTAAAGAATTAACTAGTTTATATGTTGCTATACTTGCACCAAAGGCATCTGCATCCATATCACTATGTGACATTATAAAAACTTGTTGCGATGATTCAATTAAATCAGTAAGTGTTTCTGTTTTTACACGTACATAAACAGGACTTCTTGTTTCATGTGAATTAGTTCTCGCACCAAAGTAGTTCAAAGTTTCATCCACTTTCACAACACATTGATTTCCACCACGGTTTGTTGCAAGAATTAATAATTCTTCTGCTACTTCAATTAATTCATTTACTTTAATATCAACACATGCAATTCCAATTGAAGCAGTTACACGTAGTTGTTCTTTAATACAATAATCACGAATAGTTTCAATAATTGAAAACTTATCATCCATTAATCTAACTAGTTGTGATCTATCCATTACTAGTAAATATTTTTCTTCACTATAACCACGTAAGTAAATATCATAGTTATCGCTCCACTCACCAAGGACACCCATAATATTACTTATTTGTTTTGCGCGTTCTTGTGCATCGTAACTTTCTAAAGCATTATGCAAGTTATCAAGTTCTAAAATCCCAATAGCAAGCATTCTAGACTTATATTTATCTTCTGTAATTTTAACTTCTGTTTTATCTAGAAAATAAATAATATTATCTTCAGGTAATACTCGACACAAAAAAATCTTCCCGTAAATTTCTAATTCAAACTCATTCATTACTTTAAGTCTTGTATGTAGGTCGGGACTAATGTTTTCAATACTTCTTTCAAGTAGTGGGCTTAAAAATATTTCTTTTGCATAGTTATTTGCCCATTCAATTTTTTGTTCATCAGAATAAACAATTATTCCAATAGGCAATTTACTAAACGCTGTTTCTCCAGCTTTCTTTACTCTGTATGAGATTGTATTCCAATGTTTAATTCTGTTTTGTAGTAACCATAATTTATGAATGTTTTTCTCATTCAATCTAAACATATATAAAATGCCAATGGTTAATGCGAAAACAAAGATTGAAATATATCTAATTATTTCATTTAACTCATCATTTACAAAGGAATAAACAATAAAGAATAGCGAAATGAAAGCAAGCACTATAATAATTTGCTTTATTCTTTGTTTTTGTTTCATAAGTATCACCTATTTATTAATTATTATACCACAGTGCATAGAAAAATAAAATATATAAGAAATTATTTGTTGACAAGTTTATTGAAAGTATTCATAATAAAACCACTTAAAAATTTGCTTGCTAACAGATGTTAACAAGCAAACTTTTTTATTGGATATACGATTTTAACTTATCTAAAAACTCACCTACATCTTTACTAGTTGCTTCCCTATACTTATCTAACTCATATTTTATACCTAATTGAGTCCATTTATCAAGCCCAAGCTTGTGGTATTTTAGCACTTTAAACTTGTAGTTAGCTTGATTAAATCTCTTTAAAATCTTTCCTAGTTCTTCAATATGATAGTTAGAATTATTTATCTCAGGAACTAATACATACGTGATATAAAACTTTTTGTTTTCTTTATTTAAAATATCGAGGAGTAAAAATGTATTATCTAATTTTACATTCGTTATTTTTTTTACTTCTGTGTTGTTTACACCTTTTAAATCAACAATAAATAGATTGGTTAAATCAATTAGTTTTCTAAACTTTGGATTATCTTGAAAGATAGTTCCTTGAGTTTGAATCGCTGTGTGAACATTGTATTCTTTTAACTTTTCAAATAAAGCAATTATAAAATCTAGTTGTAATAAAGGTTCACCACCACTAATCGTGATTCCACCATCTTGATAAAAAGCTTTATACTTTAAAAAGTCATTTACTACTTCATCAACACTCATTTGTTTATAGTTGATCCTCGGTATTGTATCTATATTATGGCAATACTTACAAGCTAAATTACAACCTTGTAAAAATAGGACATAGCGAATTCCAGGTCCATCTAAACTACTAAAAGTTTCGATGGAATGAACATTTGCTATCATATGCGTTCATGGAATGTTCTGCTAATAACTTCTTGTTGTTGTATTGGTGTGAGTTTGTGAAAGTTTACTGCATAACCAGAAACCCTAATTGTAAGGTTAGGATACTTCTCAGGTTTTTCCATAGCATCAATTAACATTTCACGATTTAATACGTTAACATTTAAGTGATGAGCATTGTTCTTAAAGTATCCATCTAAAATTGTAACAAGATTTTTTACAGCAGAACTTGATTCATTATTGTGTAAGAAATCTTTGTAGTCTTCACCTAAGGCACTTGGAATAATACTGAATGTATTACTTACTCCATCATTAGCAACAAAGAAAGGAATTTTTGCAACACTCATTAAGGACGCTAGAGCTCCTGATGAGTCTCTTCCATGCATTGGATTTGCGCCAGGTGCAAATGGTTCACCTTTCTTTCTACCATCAGGTGTTGAACCAGTTTTCTTACCATAAACAACGTTTGATGTGATTGTAAGAATTGAAAGTGAGTGTTTTGCATTACGATAAGTCTTAAACTTTTCAATCTTTGCTTTAAACACTTCTACAAGTCTTTTTGCAATCATATCAACACGATCATCATTATTTCCGTACTTAGGGAAATCACCTTCAACTTCGAAATCAACAGCTATCCCTTTTTCATTTCTAATTGCTTTAACTTTTGCATATTTGATTGCTGATAAGGAGTCCGCAACAACACTTAAACCAGCAATTCCAGTTGCAAAGTTACGTTTTACATTATAATCATGTAAAGCCATTTGTAATCTTTCATATGCATATTTATCATGCATATAGTGGATAACATTTAATGTGTTAATATATAGATTCGCTAACCACTCTAATACATAATCATACTTTTGCATTACTTCATCATAATCAAGGATATCAGATGAAAGATTTCCAACACCATCAACTACTTTGAATTCTTGGATTTCATCTACCCCATCATTGATTGCATATAGTAGTGCTTTTACAAGGTTTGCTCTCGCACCAAAGAATTGCATTTCTTTTCCAAGTTCCATTGGTGAAACACAACAACTTATTGCATAATCATCACCGCATAGTTTGCGCATTAAGTCATCATTTTCATATTGAATTGAACTTGTATCAATACTTACCTTTGCTGCAAAGTTTTTGAATCCTGTTGGTAATTTATCAGTCCATAATACTGTAATATTTGGTTCTGGTGCTGGACCTAGATTATATAAAGTATTTAGTAATCTAAATGATGTTTTTGTAACTAAAGGTCTACCATCTAATCCAATTCCACCAACAGAATTTGTAACCCAAGTAGGGTCTCCAGTGAATAGTTCATTATATTCAGGAGTTCTTGCAAAACGAATCATTCTGAGTTTCAACACAAATTGATCGATTAATTCTTGTGCTTCTAATTCGGTTAAAGTTCCTTCTTCTAAATCTCTTTCAATATAAATATCAGTAAATGTTGTATCTCTACCGAAACTCATTGCTGCACCATTTTGTTCTTTTACAGCACCAAGATATGCAAAATACATCCATTGTATTGCTTCTGTTGCATTTTCAGCAGGACGACCTAAGTCAAATCCATACATCTTACCTAATTCTTTTAGTTCTTTTAAAGCATTAATTTGTTCTTGAATTTCTTCACGAGCACGAATAACTTCTTCTGTCATTTGTGTATTAAATGACTCTTTTTCATTTTGCTTTTCTAAAATTAAACGATCAAGCCCATATAATGGAACTCTTCTATAGTCACCGATTATTCTTCCTCTACCATAACCGTCTGGTAACCCTGTTATTACACCAGCTTTTCGAGCCAAACGCATTTCATCAGTATAAACATCAAATACACCTTGATTATGAGTTTTACGGTATTTAGTAAAAAACTCAACTAATTTTGGATTTGCTTTATAACCATACGCTTCCACTGCTTGCACAGCAACTCTTATACCACCAAAAGGTTGAAAAGAACGTTTAAGTGGTTTATCTGTTTGGAGTCCAACAATTACTTCGTTTTCCTTATCTAAGTATGCTGGTCCATAAGTAGTAATTAATGAAGGTACTTCAGTTTCTAAATCAACTACTCCTTTTTCATTTTCAATTTTTAAAAGTTCTTGAAAATCTTTAAGTAATTTTTTTGTTCTTTCTGTCGCACCTTCTAAAAAACTTTCATCTCCCTCATAAGGCTTATAGTTGGCTTGAATAAAATCGCGAACATCGATTTTTTCTTGCCAGAGCCCTCCTTTAAAATTTCTCCATGCTTTCATTTTATACACCTCATGTTTATTTTCTTTTAAGACCTTTATTAAATTATAGCAAAGAAAACTAGAAAATTTTTATAACAACGTTTTCCATTAATCAAGTAAATGTTTTCAAAAAAGGACAAAAAAAAGACCGTAGTAAACTACGGTACTGATTATCATTTATTAACTATTCTTTTACAAACGGTAATAAAGCCATGTGACGAGCACGTTTGATTGCAACAGCTAATTCACGTTGGTAAATTGCTTTTGTACCTGTAACACGACGTGGTAAGATTTTTCCACGATCGGAAACAAATCTCTTTAACAACTCATAGTCTGTCCAATCAATTTTTTCGATTTTATTATCCGTAAAATAACAGCTCTTTTTTCGTCTACTTCGATAGCCTGCCATTTTATTTCCTAACCTCCTAATTTAAAATGGTAAATCATCATTTGAAATATCAAAATCAGATTTAATATCTTCAAATGGATTTTTATGTTCTTCAGGAGAGCTTTGTCTTGGCATTTGACTTTCAAATTGATTAGTATCTTGATTCATTGCAAAGTCTCCAAATCCAGCATTATCACGTGATGCTGATTTTGGTTCTAAGAAATGAATTGATTCACATAATACTTCCGTAACAAAACGTCTAACACCATTAGCATCATCGTAGTTTCGTGTTTGTATTTGTCCGTCAATACCAATTAGGCTTCCTTTTCGCATGTATCTTGCGAAATTTTCTGCTTGTTGTCGCCAAACTACACAATTAATAAAATCGGCTTGTCTTTCGCCTGTTTTACTTGTGTAGGTTCTATTTACAGCAATTGTAAATTGAACAACTGGAATATTGTTTGCTGTGTATCTTAGTTCGGGATCTCTTGTGAGCCTTCCGACTAATACTACTTTATTCATAAAATCGCCTCTTAATCTCTAACTAATATATGTCTAATTACATCTTCACGGATATTACATACACGATCATACTCTTTTACAGCTTCTGGTGTAGCTTCTACTTTGAACACTACATAGAAACCTTTTTTGAAGTCTTCGATTTCATATGCTAAATCCCTCATTCCCCATTTATTAACCTCTAAAACTTTGCTGTTGAAATCTGCAAATAGTTTTTCATAATCTTGAACTACAGCATCATAAGCTTCTTCAGTTAAATCTGGGCGAATGATAAACATACCTGTGTACACTTTCATTCTTCGCACCTCCTTTTGGACTTTTGGCCTCTTCTTTAAAAGAGACAAGGATGAGCATTAACTCATTCTATATATTATACTATATTTTTACCAATTTGTAAATAATTATTTTAAATTTGCTCCAAATGGGATTAAAGCTAATTTTGCAAGTTTAAACCATTGTAAGCCAAATGGAATTCCGATTATTGTAATACAAAAAAATACACCTGTTACTAAATGCGATAAAGCTATACCAAGACCAAAGAATATTAACCAAAGTGTATTTGCAATCGGATGTTTTTCAAAGTTAGTTTTAACTTCTGTTCCAAACGGTGCAAGTACTAATCTAGCCATTTTAAAAGCTTGTCGGCCAAATGGAATACCAATAATTGTTATGTATAAAATAACCCCTGCAATGAAATATAACGCGGCAGCAATTAAGCCCCCAAAAATAATCCAAATAATATTCCCGAGTAATCTCACTATTTTTTATCCTCCTTTTCCCCTACATTATACAATAATTTCCTACCTTAAACAAGAAATAACTACTAATTTTCATTAGTAGTTATCCTTTTATCATTCTTCAATTGCTAGTCTAAATCTCTTTAGAAGTAGCGAAATACCATTCATTAGTGGATCAACTATTAAGATTAGTAAGATTGTAATAAATACCTCTAGTATTAAAACATTGTTTTCAACTGGGATAATTGTTTCATTGCCATTAACAACCCATCTTCCAGCTCTACTAATCTCAATTACTGGATGTACATATTCATCATCCGTATCTTCAATATAATCGATAATTCGTTTTGCTACTTCAAAAGTATTTTCGCCATTGATATACCAGTATGAGCCTACTACTTCTAAGTCAATTTTATCGGAATCAACTACTTCAATATTAGTAACCTTACCATTTATTGCAAAGTATCTTGAATTGTACTTTGTCTCAATTGTAATAGTAGGAATTATATATTCATTTTCGTTAATAACTTTTTCTTTCGCTTTAACTGGTGTATCAATACTATTAATTGTCCAGTTTTCTAAGTGGTTTACATCTAAATATAACTCTTTTACATTCGATACTTTAATATCAGTTGATACGCCATCAATTACCCAATAGTCTTTGATAATTGTGATTTCTGGTTTTAAGTATTGTTCATTTTCCATAATCACAGTTGGCATTGTTATTGCTTTCGATTTGGTTTTATATTCATTAATATACCAAAAGCCACCATCAACTTTTAAAGTTAACTTTTCATTTTCTCTTACAATAATTGGTGTTTCATAACCATTAAGTGTCCAACGTTCATTTTTACTTACCGCAAGTACAGGCTGAACATAACCATTTGCGATTACTTCAATTTCTGGTTTCCTAAATGCTTTTACTGATGTAGATCTACCATTTATCGTCCATTCATCTCTAATTACTTCCGTAGTAATGTCGTATTCTTCAACACCACGACGATATGATAAATCTAGTTTCATAAATGGTATTATATCAAAACCTGCAAGTAAGCAAAGAATTACCATTCCTGCATATAAGAATTTTCTTGATAAATTGAACGGTCTACTTACCTTGAATAAAACAACCATCATTACAAATGTAGTAACTACAGTTGCAATAGTTGTAAATGCTTGGTAATTTTGATGGAAACTTTCTAAACCTGGAATTGTTCTAATAAAGTTTAAAATTACATGCAATAGAACGATTGTTAAAGCGCCAGGTAAAGTTGATTTTAAAACATTTGATAAAAACTTTCCTTTTACAATTTCTCTATTGGGTTGCAATGCTAGGAAGGTTGCAGGTATTCCTATTGCAAACCATTCAATCATATATAAATGTCTTGCTGCAAATGGATAACTCATCTTAATATTACCATTTTGTAAGCCTAATATTATGTAAAGAATTGCTAGCAAGATAGAGAAAATTGTTTTTACTAAGAATAGTGTAGAAGTTTTTTGAATGTTATTAATAACTCTTCTACCCTCTTGAACAACTCTCGGCATAGAACTAAAATTAGAATCCATTAAAACTAAATGCGATACATAGCGAGTTGCTTCACTTCCTGATGCCATAGCGATACTACAATCAGCCTCTTTTAAAGCTAAAATATCATTAACGCCGTCACCTGTCATCGCAACAGTTTTCTTATGTTCTTTTAGTTCTCTAACTAATATACGTTTTTGTTCTGGACTAACTCGTCCAAATACATTATATTCAAAAACTGATTCTCTAACTTCATCATCAGTTAAACCAGCTAAGCTAATATATCTCTCAGCACCTTCAACACCAGCACGTTGTGCAATCATCGATACTGTTAATGGGTTATCCCCAGAGATAACTTTTATATCAACACCATTTTGTTTAAAGTATTCAATAGTTTCAATTGCATCTTCTCTAATATGATCTTGAAGTGCAATGATACAAATTGGTTTAACGTTTTTTGGTAAATCATCAGGTTTAACTTTATTGTTTGTATGTCCTAATATTAGAACTCTTGATCCATCTTGTGCAAACCTATCGATTCTAGCAGCTACTTTATCATAATGATCTTTTAATATAAATTCAGGAGCTCCAAGAATAAATGTTCCGTGTTCTCCAAATGTAACCGCAGAATATTTACGTTTAGATGAGAATGGTATTTTCTCAGTTGGAGTTAATATACTATTTTTATCAAAGAACTTAATTAGTGCTTCCGATGTTGGGTTTACATCATCAAAAGCATTCATCATCGAACCAACTATTTCTCTTACTGTAAAGTCGGTATGATTCTTTAACTCCACACAATCACTTACACGCATAGTACCATCAGTGATTGTTCCAGTCTTATCAAGACATAAAACATCAACTCTTGCAAGCATTTCAATACAGTAAAGTTCTTGTACAAGTGTTTTATATTTACCTAAGCGAATTACACCTACGAATAGGGCAATACTTGTAAGCAAGAACAAACCTGCAGGAATCATTGCAAGAATCGAACTTGCTGCACGAATTAAGCCATCACGATTCAAGATACCCAAATAGTCAATCGGTGCATCAAGTGATGATGTTATATATGTTGCAATCGCTAGTGGCAATATTATAATTGACACAAACTTGATAATTGCATTTAAAGTTCTAAGTAATTCTGATTTTGGTTTTAAATATACTTTCGCATCTTTAGATAATTTTTCAATATAGTTGTCTTTACCAACTTTATCTGCTCTAGCAACAACAACCCCACTAACTACATAACTTCCAGAAAAGAGTTGATCACCAACATTTTTATTAATTGCATCAGATTCACCAGTCAGTAAAGCTTCATTTACTTCCGCAAATCCATCTACAACAATACTATCTGCACATATTTGCTTCCCAGGAGTAAAGAGTAAAATATCATCAAGGACAACTTCTGAAACTGGTATTTCAATTTTTTGTCCATCTCTTACTACTGTAGCAGTTGGTGCCGACATTAACTTTAACTTATCAATCATTAATTTTGCTTTAATCTCTTGAATTATTCCGATAATTAAGTTTGGAATAATTGTTACTAAGAATAGTAAGTTTTCAAAAGATCCAAGCAATACAAAAATTACTGTGATTGTAGCATAAAGCATATTGAAAAATGTAAAGAGGTTAGAAAGGATTATTTGAAGAATTGTCTTACCTTTATCATCACCACTACTATTAGTTAGGCCATCTTCAACTCGTTGTTTTACAATCTCGCTACTTAAGCCTTCTAAAATTGATGTGTCTAAATATCTAACTATTTCTTTTTTAGGCTCTTCTTCTTTACCTTTCTTGTTTAAATCTATCTCTTCGCTATCTATGTCGTTTTTTTCTTCAATTTTTTCTTCTTCAATATTAGCAGTTGGGCTTTCAGTTAATATTGATAATTCACTGGAGATCTCTCTATCATCATAAACAACAACTTCTTCTTGCTTATCTTTGATTTCTTCAGTTAAATTATCGGTAACTTTGGGCTTTCTTGCCCTTGTTTGTTTGGGTTTCTCTAAATTTTTCTTACTCATTTTTTCACCCTTTTCCCAATTTTTTATAAATTTATTCTACCATATATAGCGTTTTTCTTCAAGTGATATTTTAATAATTGAAAATGGCAATATTTTAAAAAAATCACCATCATTAAATATAATGATGGTGATTGATTTTTAATCTAATAATGCCGTATGATTATACTGAATAATCCATTGCAGCGTAACGTTGATATGTTCTATATCTTCTTTGAGATTCTCTCTTATTATGTTCTAGTAATTCTTGCGCTTTTTCTGGATTAATATTCTTAAGTTGTGCATAACGGTTTTCACTCATTAAGTGTTCTTCATATTTATCCCAATTTGGTTCTTTAGAATCAATTTGGAATGGATTCTTGCCTTCTTCTGCTAAGCGTGGGTCAAATCTAAAAGTAGTCCAGTAACCACATTCAACAGCAAGTTTAGCTTGTTGTTGTGATAAGCCCATACCACCTTTAATACCATGAGCAATACATGGAGAATAAGCAATAATTAATGATGGTCCATTGTAACTTTCAGCCTCTCTTATAGCACGAAGCATTTGTGCTTGTGATGCACCATGAGAAATTTGTGCAACATACACATGACCATAACTCATTGCAATTGCTGCAAGGTCTTTTTTCTTACCTGGTTTACCTGCTGCAGTAAACTTAGCAATCGAACCAGTTTGACTTGATTTAGAACTTTGACCACCAGTATTTGAATATACTTCTGTGTCAAGAACTAAGATATTAATATCTTCATTGCTTGCAATTACATGGTCAAGTCCACCAAAGCCGATGTCATATGCCCAACCATCTCCACCGATAATCCATTGTGATCTCTTAACTAGATAATCTTTTAATGTTAAGATTTCTTTTGCAACTTCACTATCTGAATCTTCTAATAATGGAATTAGTTGTTTTGTTACTTCGTTTGTAACTGCACTTGATTCCATATTATCTAACCATTTTTGGAATAACTCTTTAATTTCAGCTGATACACTACCTTCTTCGATAGCTTTTTCCATCATTAAGCCAATGCGACTTCTAATTGTTTCAGTTGCAATTTTAATACCGAAACCGAACTCTGCATTGTCTTCAAATAATGAGTTAGCCCAAGCCGGACCTTTACCTTCACTATTTGTAGTATATGGAGTAGATGGGAATGAACCACCATAAATTGATGAACATCCTGTTGCGTTAGCAATAACCATTCTATCTCCAAATAATTGTGTAACTAACTTAATATATGGAGTTTCACCACATCCTGCACATGCACCATGGAATTCAAATAAAGGTTGTGCAAATTGTGAGTTTTTAACGTTTGATGCTGTATCAACTAATTCAGATTTATAAGTTACTTCATTAAAGAAGTAATTTGAAACTTCTTCCATTCCATTATGAACTGCATCAGCAACTGGAACCATACGTAATGCTTTTTCACCTTTTTTACCAGGACATACATTTACGCACACTTCACATCCTGTACAGTCAGGAATTGATACTACGATTGAGTATTTTAAGCCTTCAAATCCTTTTCCAATTGGATTTAAGAATTGTGAATTTTCTGGAGCATTTGCTTGTTCTTCTTCAGTACTTAAGAATGGTCTAATAACTGCATGTGGACAAACGAATGCACATTGGTTACATTGGATACAGTTTTCTTCAATCCATTCTGGAACGAATGAAGCAATGTAGCGTTTTTCATATGCTGCACTACCATTTTCCATTGTACCATCAACATAATCAGTAAATGCACTTACTGGTAAATCATAACCACGAATTGCATTAACTTCACTAGCGATAGTTTTTACGAAATGTGGTAGTTCTTGTTCTGTTTGTTTTTCATCTGGTAAGTTCGCCCAAGCAGGATCAACCGGAACTTCTCTTAAGTGTTCGCCACCGATATCGATAGCTTTGTAGTTCATATCTACAACTGCTTGACCTCTCTTGATATATGACTTATATGCATATTTCTTCATTAATTCTTTTGCTTCTTCAAATGGCATAATTTGTTCATTTAATTTGAAGAATGCAGATTGAAGAATTGTATTAGTTCTATGACCTAAACCAATTTCTTTTGCAAGTGTAACCGCATCAATTACATATAATTTTGCATTTTTACGAGCAAGTTCACGTTTGAATGAATTTGGCATAAACTCAACTAATTCTGCATCACTTAAGCTTGTATTAAGCAAGAATCTACCATTGTCTTTTAAGTCCTTTAACATATCATACTTTTGTACATATGTATCTAGACTACAAGAAATGAAGCCTGCTTTATTTACAAGATAAGTTGAACGAATTGGTTTTCTAGAGAATCTTAAGTGGCTTCTTGTAACCCCACCAGATTTCTTAGAGTCATATGCAAAATATGCTTGTACATAATAATCTGTATTATCACCAATTAATTTAACTGTATTTTTGTTAGCACCTACAGTACCATCACTACCTAAACCATAGAAGATTAATTGGCTTACTTCATCGCTTAATACATCAATATTTCTTGTAATTTCAAGTGATGTATGTGTAACGTCATCTACGATACCAATTGTAAATGATCTTTTTGCATTTTCACCTTTTGCAAGGTTATCATATACTGCAAAGATTTGTGCTGGATTAGTATCTTTACTTGATAGACCGTATCTACCACCAATAATAAGTGGGGCATTTTCTTTGCCATAGAATACTGATTGAACATCAAGTAATAATGGTTCACCAATACTTCCTTGTTCTTTTGTTCTTTCTAACACTGCAATTCTTTCAACAGTCTTAGGCATTACTTTTAATAAGTGTTCTGCTGAGAAAGGACGGAATAAGTGAACAACTACTAAACCAACCTTTTTATTTTCTTTTTCGTTTAAGTAATCAACTACTTCTTTAATTGTTTCTGTAACTGATCCCATTGCAATAATGATATCAGTTGCATCTTCAGCACCATAGTATACAAATGGCGCATAATGTCTACCTGTAATCTTAGAAATTTCTTTCATGTATTCTTCTACAATATTTGGTACAGCTTGATAATATTTATTTTGAGCTTCACGTGCTTGGAAATATACATCATCGTTTTGAGCTGAACCTCTAGTTACAGGATTGTTTGGATTTAATGCTCTTCTTCTAAAACGATCAACAGCATCTCTGTCTAATAATTTATTTAATTCTTCGTAATCCATTACTTCAACTTTTTGGATTTCATGACTTGTTCTAAATCCATCAAAGAAATGTAAGAATGGAATACTTGATTTGATTGCTGAAAGGTGAGCAACACCAGCTAAGTCCATAACTTCTTGAACACTGCTTGTTGCAAGCATAGCCCAACCAGTTTGACGAGCTGCCATTACGTCTTGGTGGTCACCAAAAATAGATAATGCTTGAACAGCTATACTACGAGCTGATACATGAATAACCCCTGGTAATAACTCTCCTGCAATTTTATACATATTCGGGATCTTTAAAAGTAATCCCTGACTTGCTGTAAATGTCGTTGTTAAAGCACCCGCTTGAAGTGAGCCATGAACAGTTCCTGCCGCACCTGCTTCTGACTGCATTTCAACCACTTTAACTGGCACACCAAACAAGTTTTTCTTTCCTTTACTTGCCCATTCATCTACATACTCTGCCATAGTTGATGAGGGAGTAATAGGATAAATTCCAGCCACTTCGGTAAACGCATAGGCATTCCAAGCCGCAGCTTGATTACCATCCATGGACTCAAAAACTTTCTTTTTTGCCATTATATATAAACCTCCACATTTATTTTTCAATTCATAACTATTATACTACAATATCCTCTAATTCACAAGGTTAAATTTTGTTTTTTTAAGCATATCGCTTGAAATTTACATATTTTTCGTTTTTTCGATTTTTCCTACTCTTTTTATTACCTCTTCATGAATGTCATTTGGAATAATTAAATCTTGTTTTAAGTATTTTTTTAGAAAAAAATAAGTAAAAGCAATAGCATCAATTTCAATTTTTTGCTTTATAAAGTCTCCATTATGATGTATGGGATGTTTATAGTTTTTCATTTCTTCATCCCAAATAGCTAGTAAATCCTTTGGTTCGTTACTCATATTTTTATTTCTAATTTGAAAATCTTGATAAGCATGCCTCATCTCGTGTATTAATAGAGCAGTAAATTCTAAATCATTAAAATTATTTATAGCACCACTGTTAATACATATGACATTAGAACCAGGAATATAATAGCCTGCAACTTCTTTATACTCATTATTCAACTTTACAAATGTTACATCTACTTTAGGTATTTGTAAATAGTTGGCAATGGTTGAAACTATGCTCATTGCAAACTCTTCATTAATAGCCACTTCATTTACCTCCTTTGAGTATTATAACAAAGCCAACATAAAAAATAAAGATTTTATTCCTGCAAATATATGATATAATTTATATAAGAAGGTGTAGAAAATGAAGACATTAATTATTGGTATTAATTCAAAATATATTCACCCAGCCATGGGTGCATTTCAAATTTATACAAATTCAATTCATCCTATTGAATTGAAGGAATTTACAATCAAAGATAATAAAGAAAACATAATAGAATTCATCAACAAGCAAGATTTTGACATCCTTGCTTTTTCAGTTTACATCTGGAATATAAGTTTTATCCACTCGATTATTTCCGAGTTAAAACATGTAAAAACAATTATTTTAGGTGGTCCAGAAGCTAGTTATAGACCTAATGATTTTCTTAAATATCCGAATGTTCAGTATATTATTAAGGATGAAGGCGAGGAAGCATTTAATAAATTAATCTCTGAATTAAAAGGAAATAAGGACTTTTCAAAAGTTCCAAATCTCTATTATAAAGATGGAAATCAATATAAATTTACATATCCAAAAAAACCAAATATTAAAAATATTAAGTATGATTATTCCTTAATAAAAGATTTTAAAAACCGCGTTGTGTACTTAGAAGCAAGTCGTGGTTGCTGTTTTAGATGTGCATATTGTCTTGCATCTTTAGAAAAAACTATTAGATATTTAGATTTTGATTTAGTTAAAGAACACATATTATTTGCATTAAAAAATGGAGCTAGGGTTATTAAGTTCTTAGACCGTTCGTTTAATATTAATGTAAATTACACTGAAGCTATTATCAAATTTTTAAAAGAACATAATAATAATTACACTGTATATCAATTCGAAGTTGTCGGTGATTTATTAGATAAAAAGATTATTGAACTATTAAAAACTGTTCGAAGAGGACAAATACGATTTGAAATCGGAATCCAATCCCTAAACGAAACAGTAACAAGAGCAGTAAATAGAACTCAAAATTTATTTAAATTAATAGAAAACATTAATGCAATCAAAGATAACATTATAATCCATCTTGATTTAATAGCTGGGCTTCCTTACGAAGACAAGGCAAGTTTTATCAATACCTTTAATAAAACTTTTGAAATATTTCCTGATGAACTACAACTTGGATTTTTAAAGGAATTACAAGGAACCGAAATTAGTTTAACTAAAGATATTCACGAATATATTTTTGAACCAAACCCTCCTTATGAGGTAATAGAAAATAAATACATTTCTTCCAAAGAATTAGATGAAATTAGATTAGTTGAATCTGGTTTAAATAAGTTTTATAATTCTGGAAATTATCCCAGAACTATTAATTATTTATTCAAAGAACTAAAACTAGATCCATACCATACATTTTTAAAAATAGTTAACTTTATCGGAAAAACTAATTTAAATAAACTACAATTTGATGAAGTAACTATACGGTTTTATTACTCGTTAATAGATCTAGTTCCAAATCCTGAATATCTTTTTTTCATCATTAAACAAGACTATTTAAGTAAGTTCAATATTAGACCAAAGATCTTTTGGATGCAAACAATTAGTAGGAAAGAACGAAAAATAATTTATGAAAAATTTATTTCTGAATATCCCAATCTTAATATAGACACCCTATATCGTTATGGACATTTAGAAAAATATAATAACACATACTTCTTAATTATTTATAATGCACAAAAAGATATATATATATTGAAAAACTAATAATATAAAAAGGTTAGATTTATAATGAATCTAACCTTTTTTGATTTTACTTAATTTCTATAACTTTTATATTTTCTTTAATAAAATCTAAGATTTCACTTTCATATTCAGTATTACGACTGTGTCCGCTCTCGTATGCAAAATAAATAGTCATTCCTGCACGAGTTGTATAATATAAATCTAAATTACTATCACTTAAATCTTTTACGAATTCTTTAGGTTCAAACCCTTTTACTGCTTTTCTTTTATAAAGATTTAAAGGATAAGACGATTTATTAACTTCAGTGAATGTTACTTTTTCATTTGCATTTTCTACTACTTCTTCACTTGCTGGGCTAATATCTAATACAATAGCTTTAAGTCCAGGAATATTTGTTTTATAAATAAAATTTAAATCAGGTAGGCCTTCAACGTTGTTTGGATCAATATCACTTTCAGCCATATGTAACCTATAACATTTATTAATTATATTATTATCTTCTAAATCTACATAAATATAGTTTTTATAATATTTTGAAAAACTAGATTTTCCTTTTAATTCAGGATACTTTTCTGCTATTTGTTCTTCTGTGAGATACGGTTCTAAAATCTTCACCTTATCGCTTTCTAAATAATTATTTAATTCACTAAAAGAATTAAAATACAATTCAGAAACTGGCTCACTTCCAAATTCAAAACAACCCGTTAATAAACTAACGAATAAAACAAAAACAACAATAATTAAATTCTTTTTTTAATTCATCTTAATCTCCTTATTAAAATATAGATTTTTCATCCCTTCATATTTTTTTAAAAACAATCAATTAGCAAATACCTATACAAAAGAATAGAAAACGTTACTTTAAATAAATACCCCTCGCATTTTTGCAAGGGGAAATAAAATACTTTCGAATTTCTTCCCCTCCTTTATATACCACCTACTGATATTAAATGTCTTTCACTTATATAACAATATAAGTAGCAGATTTTTAATAGTGTACAAAATATTAGTTTTTAGTTTACTTCATCTATTTTTTATAATTATTAGTTTAACTACATATTATATTAGTGGTGAGATCATTTGAATATTGAAAAAGTTTTAGAAAAAATTTACGAATTAAAAATAACTGGTATATCTGATGATACACGCTATTTAAATCCTGGAGACTTATTTGTATGTCTAAAGGGGAAAAACTTTAATGGGAAAGATTTTGTAATTGATGCAACACACAAAGGTGCAAAAGCAATTCTTTCCGAAACTAAAATTCCAACAGCAACTATCCCAGTAATCCTAACTTCAAATATCAGAAAAAACTTTGACCAACTTCTAGCCAAATATTATGATTATCCATTTAGAGAAATAAGAATGATTGGTATTACAGGAACAGATGGAAAAACAACTACAGCATCACTAATTGAACACTTACTTAACTTAAAATATAAATGTGCATATATAGGAACTAATGGTATTAGATATAACTTACAAAGTGAAAAGTCAAGCTATACTACCTTACCACTTTGCTTACTTATGAAAGTATTAAGAAAACTAGCAAATCAAAATATTCGCTATCTTGCAATGGAAGTTTCATCAGAAGGCCTAGTTAATAATAGACTTGAATCGATTGAATTTGATGTTGCAGTTTTTACTAACCTCTCACATGAACATTTAGATACACATAAAACAATGGATAATTACTTCCAAGCAAAACTTAAACTATTTGAAAAACTTGATAAAAAGGGCCTTGCACTAGCTAATGGTGACTGTCCTTATTCATATAAAATAAATCATCCAAATTTAGTAACCTTTGGAATTGATAATGTTTGTGATTATCAAGCAATCAACATTCGTAGGCAAGTTAAATATACAGTATTTGATTTAAAAACTCCTAATATGATTTATAAAGATTTAAAAGTAAATGTAAAAGAAAAATATAACATATATAATATTTTAGCTGCAATTACCGTAAGTCTTCATTTTCAAGTACCAATGAAATTAATTTATAAAGCTTTATTGGATCTACCTAAAATTGAAGGTAGACTAGAACTACTTACTACAACAGAAGATTTTAGCGTCTACGTTGATTTTGCTCATACGCCAAATGCACTATATAACGTTCTAACTTCCTTAAAAGAATACAATAGACCTTTAAAAGTTGTAATAGGAAGTGCAGGAGGAAAAGACAAATCAAAACGTCCACTAATGGGAGAGATTGCAACCAATATAGCTGATTATGTCTACTTCACATCTGAAGATCCAAGGTATGAAGATCCAAAACAAATTATTTCTGAATTAATAAAAACAACAAAAAAAACAAATTATGAAATAATCATAGATAGAAAAGAAGCTATTAAAAAAGCTATTTTTGATGCAAACAAAGATGACATTATAATAATTACAGGTAAAGGCAATGATAACTATTTTGAAATAGATAATAAGATATATCAATATTCTGATATATCTGAAGTAATAAAAAATTTAGAACTAAGAAAAAAAGGCTCTTAAGTTTTCTAACTTAAAAGCCTTATTTTATTTTATCTATTTAATTTAATGCCATTAAGACAAAGTACAGTACAAATAGACCTGTACTACCCCAAAGGATTGGGTGAACGTCTTTTGCTTCACCTTTAACTAATTTAACTAAGATATAGAAGATGAACCCAAATGCGATACCTAATGAGATGTTATAAGCTAAAGTCATAATAACAGCTGCAAAGAATGCAGGAACCGCTTCTGATAAATCATCCCATTTAATTTCTTTAAAGCTTGATGCCATCATTACACCAACAATAATTAATGCTGGAGCAGTTGCTTGTGCTGGAACAACACCAACGATTGGCGAAATTAATAAACTTAGTAAGAATAATACTGCTACAACTACACTTGTAAGTCCAGTTCTTCCACCAGCTTCAATACCTGCTGCACTTTCTACATATGTAGTAGTGTTAGATGTTCCGAAAATTGCTCCAACTGAAGTTGCAATTGAGTCCGCAAATAATGCTTTTTCCATTCTAGTTTTAAATCCTTTAGAATCTTCGATTGCTGCGATATCTTCATCTGTAAAGATTCCAGACTTTCTACCTGTACCAATAAATGTTCCGATTGTATCAAATGTATCTGATAAACTGAAAGCGAAAATCGCAAGTAAACTCTTTAAAATCTTATCAGCGCCTTCAGTAAATAATGATCCCATACCTTTAAATGCTTGACCAAAAGTTTCTGGTAATGCTTCAAATGGTGCAGCTACATCCCAAGTCATACCTGAGAACACTGTAACTCCTAAAGGAATCCCAATAATTGTAGTAGCTACGATACCAATTAAAATCGCACCCTTAACTCGCTTCAACAATAAAACTACTGTTAAAAGTAAACCAATCACTGCTAGAATAGTTCCTGCTTGATTAAAATCAACTAAAGCTGGAACGATTGATGAATCTGCAACGATTGTTCCACCACCAACATCTACCCATGTATTTGGATTAGCTGTAAATGATAACCAGCCAGCATTTTTAATTCCAATATACGCAATGAATAAACCAATTCCACCACCGATTGCATGTTGCAAACTTTCTGGAATCGCATGAATAATTGCCTTTCTTAATTTCGTTACTGTAATAAGAATGTTGATAACCCCACAAATAAATACTATTGCTAAGGCTTCACTCCAATGAAAACCTAATTGCATTACAACAACATAAGTGAAGAATGCATTAAGACCCATACCTGGTGCTTGTGCATAAGGCACATTGGCAAATAAGCCCATTACTAGGGTACCAACTACTGTTGCTAATATTGTAGCAAGCAATACTGCATTTGGATTCATTCCTGAATCCGCTAAGATCATTGGATTAACGAAGATAATGTAAACCATCGCAAAGAATGTTGTTAAACCAGCAATAACTTCTCTACTGACAGTTGTACCATGTTCTTCAAGTTTAAAAAATTGTTTCATTTTTTATCCTTTCCTTTTTGTTAATATTTAGTTTTGCAATGCAAAAAAAAGCAAGTATATAATTATTATATACCCGCCAATAAGATTGCATACTAAAACTATGCAATACCAATAGTCAAGCAATTTACGGTCGCTTGGTAGAAACTGAGGAACCAATTATCCTCATTATATTGGCGAATGCTCTTTATTTACAGTAACAAAACTATGCTTCCATTTTATCACTATAGATTACAGTTTTCAATTAATAATTGCAAAATAAAAACATTTTCTTAAATTTGTTGTTTATACACTCTAACTTCATAAGGCTTTAGTTTTTCATCATTCTCTTTATAGTTTGATAAAACTAACTCAAAATCAGCTAAATCATACGGAGATTTTAACTTTAATTCTTTTTCAGAAAAACTTGCGACTATTAAGTATTTTTCGTTATTGTAAATTCTTTCATACATTGCAAAGTGTTTATTTTTAGGATAGTGTTCTAAATAATCTCCATAGATTAAAGCTTTTGAATTTTTCTTAAATTTAATTAATTTTCTATAATAATTTAATATCGAATCATCATCCTTTAGATTGTTTTCTACATTTATCTCTTTATAATTAGGATTTACCTTAAGCCAAGGTTCGCTTTCTGAAAATCCTGCATAAAGCGCATCTCTCCATTGCATTGGACTTCTTGCGTTATCTCTACTCATAAGTTTTATTTTTCTCATCATTCGCTTATGAGAAAATTTAAACTTGCTTCTTCCAAATTTATAAATGTTATGAGTTTCAATATCTTTATAATCATTTAAATCTTCGTATGCAGGATTAGTCATTCCTATCTCTTGACCTTGATAAATGTATGGAGTACCTTGTTGTAAAAAGAGATAGGTTGCAAGCATCTTTGCACTTTCTTTATGATATTTTAGACTCCCAAAACGATTTATGCTTCTTGGCTGATCATGGTTTTCAAAATACAAACTATTCCAACCCTTACCATTAATTTTATATTGCCATTTGGAGAGTGCCTTTTTTAATTTCCTAACTTTAAATTTTGTAGGGAACCACTTAATCAAAAAGTTATCTGCTGCCATATGGTCAAATTGAAAAACCATATTAAGTTCATCAACACCTTCTTTAATATAAGTTAGTGCAATTTCTGGTGTAATAAATACACATTCACCAACAGTAAACATATTATAATCCTTAAATACATCATTTTTAAATTCTTGTAAATATTCATGTATCTTAGGACCATTTAAATAATGTTCGCTACCTCTTAAAATTGGCAAGATACTTTTACCATTTGGTAAGCCTTCAGTTTTAGAAATAATATTTATTACATCACATCTAAAACCATCTACACCAAGATCTAACCAAAATCTTAAAATTTTCTTTATTTCTTCTCTTACTTTTGGATTAGCTAAATTTAAATCTGGTTGTCTTTTACTAAACAAATGTAAATAATAATCATCAGTATCCGGATTATACCCCCAAGCATCTCCACCAAAGAACGAAGTCCAATTATTTATTTCATCCTTGTCTCTAAAGAAGTAATAATCACGATACTTACTATTTTTATTTTTTCTTGCATCTAAAAACCATTCGTGTTCATCAGATGTATGATTAATAACTAAATCCATAATTAGTTTTATGCCATTTGCATGAAGTTTAGTTATCAGTTCTTTAAAATCAGCTAAAGTTCCATACTCAGGTAAAACTTTATAGTAGTTACGAATATCATATCCGTAATCATCAAGTGGAGAATCATATATAGGTGATAACCAAATAACATCTACACCTAAATCTTTTAAGTAATCAATCTTCTCGATTATCCCTCTTAAATCTCCTATACCATCATTATTAGAATCATTAAAACTCCTTGGATAGATTTGATAAACAAAACTTTCTTTATACCATCTCATCTTACTTTCTCCAAATGTTTGCTAAGCCTTTAAAGATTCTAAAATTCATTAAATCTATTAAAGCTTGCATTTGTCTTAAGGTAATTATGCCACCACTCATTGTTGCAATAGTTCTTAGTGGGGTTTTACCAATTGTATTATTTATTACATTTGTTAACCAATTTTTATCGTCTTGCTTATAAAACTTACTAGCTTCTTTATAAACCATCTTATACATGATTTTTCCAATCAATGTATGTTTTACATCTTCTAAATTATTATCTAGCGTATAGGGACGTTTCTTCTTAATATTTCTAGGTGGTAATTCATAACTAAACAACTTCTTAAAATCTTCATCAGTTACTTTATCAAGATTAAAGTAGTTTGATTTTTCATGAGGAATAAAGTCAGGATCATTTTCTTTTCTTTCTACTTCCTTACTTAATATAACTTCTCTTGCGTTTTTACAAATCTCTACTTTATATATTCCTTTATCAACATTAAATCGCTTTAAGTTTACATCATAATAACTAAAATCATTATACTCAAGACTAAACTTAACTTCTTCTTCTTGATTTGGCTCTAGTTCAACTTTACTAAAGCGTCTTAGTTCTCTAAGTGGTTTATGTACACTTGAATTATTATTTTGAATAAACAATAAAACAACTTCACTAGCTTTTACATTTCCAGTATTCTTGATTTTCACGCTAACATTGATTTTTCCATCTTTTGTGATATCATTATTATCAATAGTTAAATCACTATATTGAAAACTACTGTAACTTAAACCATAACCAAATGGGAATAAAACATTTTTATTAAATGTTTCATAATAACGATATCCAACATAAATACTTTCTTGATAATAAACTGCATTATTAGAATTTGCAAAGTTTTTTGTTGTTATGTCATCTTCAATCTTAATTGGATTAGTATATGCAAGTCTTCCTGATGGACTAACTTTACCATAAATTATATCTAAAAGTGGCGTACCACTATCAAACCCAAGTAAGTGCGAATTTATAATTCCTTTAACTTTATTTACAAATGGCATTGCTACTGCACCACCTGTAAATAAATTCACAACAACATTTGAATTAACCTTACTTACTTCATCAATTAATCTTAAGTGTTCAATAGGTAGATCAATACTAGTTCTATCAAGACCTTCTGTTTCGTAATCATCAGGTAGTCCTGCCATAATTAACACTTTATCAAAATTACCTGCTTCTTTTATTGCTTCATTTAGTAACTCTTCGCTATTTTCTTTTTGATCTAAACTATAACCTTTTAGATATTTATAATTTGTAGTATAATTATCAATTTTTGAAAGTAGCGTCGATATAGAATATAAATTTACAAATGAACTACCGCCACCTTGATTTCTAGGCTTCTTGGCAAACTCACCAATTATTAAGACTTTCTCATCTTTAGAAAAAGGAAGGACACCATCGTTTTTAAGTAGAACTATTGAATCCCTTGCAACATCTCTTGCAACCTCTTCTACATACTCTCTATCTAAATGGAGTGGTGTTACATCTTTATATTCATTTACCAACTTAATTACTCTATTAGCGCTTCTATTAATTTCTTCTTCGCTTACTTCACCTTTTTTATATGCCTTAGTAATTAGCCTTTCACTATAGCCATAAGTTGCAGGCATTTCTAAATCAAGTCCTGCTTTTAAACTTTTTACTGGATTACTAACTGCCCCCCAATCTGAAACTACTAATCCTTCATATTTAAATTCGTCTCTTAAAATATCTGTTAGTAGCCATTTGTTTTGGGAGGCTAATTCTCCATTTAATTTATTATAACTACACATTACAGTTTTTGGTTTTGCTTGGAGGGCTAGTTCGAAGTTTTTTAAATATATTTCTCGAAGTGCTCTCTCATCAACTACAGCATCAATGTTGAAACGATAATCTTCTTGGTTATTAACCGCAAAATGTTTTAAGCTAGTTCCAACATTATTTTCTTCTACACCTTCAATATAATTTTTAGCTAAGATACCAGATAAGTAAGGATCTTCTGAGAAGTATTCAAAATTTCGTCCACACATAGGGTTTCTTTTAATATTAATCCCTGGAGCAAGTAGTACATTTACACCTAAACTTCTTGCCTCTTTGCCTAGTGCATCTCCCATTTTATAAGCAGTTTTTGGGTTAAAAGAACATGCTAAAGTTGCTAGTGCAGGAAACAAAGTAGCTGGTTCACTACTAGATATTCCTAAGTTATCACCAAAATCAATTTGTTTTCTAATTCCATTAGGACCATCACTTAAAAGAATAGAAGGAAGTTTTCCTTCTATTTTTGCAGTATGCCAAACGTCCATGCCATTCAAAAGTTTAATCTTTTCAAATATATTCACTTGGCCCTCCCTACTTTATTTTTATATTTTTTTCAAATTCTTCATTACCTATTTTAATCTTCACTTCACCAATACAGTTATTAGCTTTGCTTCTTACCCAAAAGGCAGCCACGCCACCAAGTAAGCTAAAGCTTTTCTTACCTAATACTTCTAAGTTTTTATTTACTTCTACTTTTACAACATCATTTGCATATCTTAAAACATTTCCATCTTGGTCAACTTTTTTAATAACAATCCTCGTTGCATCATAGGTGTCACTATGAACTAGACTATCTTTATCAAGCATAATTTCATAATTTGCTTTTTTAAAACTAGAAATAGTTTTAGTTACTGCAACTACCCCTTTTATAACACCTTCAAATCTAAAAGTTGCATCCAGCGTACTATATTTATAAAACATTTTTTCTAAATCATTTAATGTTAGCTTATTACGTCTTAAAACATATAAGAGTTTCAACTTATCGAAAAAAGATAAATTAAGACCTTGTTTATAAACTTTAGGTAAAATGCTCTTTAATAACTTATTTGAAAACTTTGTTATACCTTCTTCTCTAACTAAAATATCACCTAAAAAATCATTAATTTTTATTAATGGATATTTAAAATTAGACTTCTTCTCTGGGTAAAATGTACCTACTAATTTATTATCTCTAAAGAGTTTTATATATTCTACATTAGCTGCAACATATATATGATCTATATAACGCGAATTATATTCACCTGGCTTTAGCGAACTTAATACATCAATAAATGGTTCTTGGTTTGATAAAAGTTTATAGATGCTTGCTGCATATTTTGGAAGTCTAAACATATCCATAACTCCATGATAGGATATTAGATCTTCACTACCAAAACCAAAGTTTGTATTATAATCAACAAACGACCAACCAATTACGCCAAGTAAATCATTTTGTTTTAATGAAGCATTAATAATATTATAATGTCTTAATGCTTGATTGATTAAGATCTCTTCTTTATCTGTAATTTTTGTAGGATATAAATGGCCAGTATGTTCACTAACTAAGTATGGAGCATTTTTAATTACTTTCTTAGGTTTAGTTAAAATTCTTTTCTCTGATGAATCTAAAAAGTCATTATATGTATAAATGTCTTCATATAAGGTTGAACCTTTAAAGTTTCTAACCCCAGCTGTTGGTCTTGAAATATCAAGCCTTTTGGCTAGTCTATTAGTTTCAATGTACAAATCATCATCAAGGGATTCATTTATTCTAACACCCCACATTATAATTGAAGGATGATGATAGTCTCGATTAATCATTGCTTTTACATTATTAATCGTATGATTTCTAAATTCTTTATCTCCAATATGATTCCAGCCTGGAATTTCTGGAAAAACTAGCAAGCCGATTTCATCACAACGATTCAAGAAATGGCTTGATTGCATATAATGAGATGTTCTAACTATATTTACTCCAAGATCATACTTTAAGATTTCAGCATCTTTTTCTTGAACACTCTTAGGCATTGCATAACCAACATATGGGTATGTTTGATGACGATTTAAGCCGATAAGTTTTATTTGTTTTCCATTAAGGAAAAAACCTTTTTTTGTAAACTTAAGATCGCGAAAACCTGTCTTAAAACTAACCTCATCAACTAATTCGTCATTGATATAATACTTTAACTCTACATTATACAAGATTGGATTATCTATGTCCCAAAACTCAATATCTTCAAAATCAAACAAATAGTTATTTGCAGTATCAGTTATTTCAAATTCTTTTTCGTAGTTCGTATTATTACTTGTTAGTTTTAATTTTATTAACCCTGCATTTTTTGTTGTATAAAGTGATAGACCTAATGTTTTCTTACTAAAATCTACTAACCTTAAATAAGCATCTTTAATATAATCTGGATTAATAATTTCAAAACTAACCTCTCTATAAATTCCACCGTAACCAAGAAAATCAAGTTTTCCTCCAAATGGTGGAATCTTTTCATCTTCTTTACTGCTTACAACTACACTTAAATAGTTTTCCTCACCATAATTTACAAACTCACTTATATCAACTTTAAACTCATCATAACCACCAAAGTGAGTTGTAACATAATTGCCATTAATAAAGATTTGTGCCTTATGAGCAACTCCACTAAAGACAAGCATTAAAATTTTTCCTTTATATTCTTCTAAAATATTTATGGTTTTTCTATATAATCCTACAATTTGTAAATCATGAGGATTATTATAGTTAAAACTTAAATCTACCATATTATGAGGAATATCTATTTTAGTGAATTTCTCAATTGTTTTGTAATCATTAATATACGTATCTTTAAATACTGAAAAATACCAATCAAAATTTAGTCCAATTCTTTTACGCATAGCTTTCACCATTACTTCATTTTCTTATTTATATTTTACCATTATTAAGATTAAAGTTAAAGATTTTTAATAATATAGAAAAAAACCCTTATAAAGGGCCATTAATTAAAATTTTATAAACTTCACTTTTAGAAATGTTTCTATCCTTTGCAACTTGTTTCATTGCATCTTTTCGATCCATTCCTTGATTTATATAATAATTATAATGTTCTTCGATAGTTAACTCATTGAGTTTTAAAACATCGCTTGCAATATCTGCACCACTAACAACAATTACGATTTCCCCTTTTAAATTTAATTCTTCTTTTGATAAAGTCTCAAGATCGCTTCTAATATATTCTTCATACCTTTTAGTTAATTCACGAGCGATTACTACTTTTCTATTTTTAAATACTTTATACATAATATCAATTGTTTCTTTGATGCGATGTGGCGATTCATAAAAGATTATTGTATCTTTAAAATCTACCAAACTTAATAACTCTTTTTCTTTTTGACTTTTCTTATGTTTCAAAAAGCCATAAAAATAAAATCTTTCACTAGGAATCCCACTTGCAACAAGTGCAGTTAAAGCAGCATTAGCTCCAGGTAGGCTTACAACACTAAATCCTGCTTCAAGTGCCAAGTTTACTACAAAAAAACCTGGATCACTTATTGCAGGTAAGCCTGCATCTGAGACAATTGCAACATTTAATTTATCATTCAAGTTAGTTATTATTTCTTTTGCAACTACTTCTTCATTAAAGGAATGATAACTTTTAAGTTTATTTTGGATATTAAAATGACTAAGTAAATTCTTAGTCACTCTAGTATCTTCGGCAAATATTATATCTACCATATTTAAAATTTCAACTGCTCTTGGTGTCATATCACCTAAGTTACCAATTGGTGTTGGAACTACGTAGAGCGTTGAGTCAGTAGCTAAACTTGACCTTTGAATTTTCATTCAGCAATTGTCCTCTTAGCTTTTTCTCTTAAATCTCTTTCTGCATAAACAATCTTCATTAATTCAGATTTTTTCTTATTTGTAATTTCAAATGCATTTTGGATTTGTTCAATGAGGAAATGTTCTTCAACACTGTAAAACTCATCATATAATGAAGTACTTACTAAATTCATAAACACTAAGTTGCGTGTTGCTTTAGGTTTATTTGCAAAGTAATCAATTAACTTTTCAAGTGACCAATTACTTTTACGATATCTAATTGCATCTTCTCCCATTTCATATTTCAAACGATTAATAATTTGCATTTCTGTTTCCGTTGGATCACCATCAACATTTACAACTTTAACTAATAAATCTATAAAGTAATGTTTCTCTTCTTTTGTTAATAAACTTAAAAACATACAATCACTCCTTTTAAATCATTATATCATAGAATAGACATTTAAATACTCTTTTTAAAATTAAAAATTTTTCTCACTTCATCAGTGTAACTATTTTCTTCATTATAAACATATAATGGACGTTCAACAACACAATCAGCTTTTTTGTTTTGTCTTGCTTCTACTAACACTAATAAAGCATTCTTTTCAGTTGTTTTTGGATAAATAAATCTAAGACGTTTCAAACCAAAATTATGTTTATCTAAATATATAATTAACTCGCTTAATCTTTCTGCTCTATGGACAAAATATAAATAACCACCATCTTTTAATAATTTTTTAGCTTCCACAACAATTTCTTCTAGTGTTATTAACACTTCATGACGAGCAATTGTTAAGTAATCATTTTTATTTATATTACTAGTTGGTGTATATTTGAAATATGGTGGGTTTGAAATGACAATATCAAATTGATTAGCACCAACTACTTTGTATATATCTTTAATATCAGCATTAATAATTTCGATTTGATTTTGAAAGTTATTTATTTCTACAGACTTCTTAGCTAATTCATAAACTTCTTTTTGAATTTCTACACCAGTAATATTTGCATCTGTCTTTAAAGTTAAAAACAGAGGTATTGGTGCGTTTCCAGTTCCTAAATCAATAATCTTTTTTGTATGTTTTTTGATTTTTACAAAATTAGCAAGTAATGTAGAATCAAGGGAAAAGCGAAACTTTTCTTCACCTTGAATTATTTTAATATGTTTATATCCTAGCAACTCATGTATTAGTTCCATCTTCATTCACATCATCTGTTAAGTCAGCTGGATTAATAACTTCTTCCGTTGACTTTAATTTTACTAATTCATCTGCATGCCATACTTCAATTTCTTCAGCATCATCACGTGCAGTTTTTACGATTTCTCGAAGTAAATCTACAGAAACAACTTTACAACAACTGCAAGTTGGGGTTTGAACTAAATCACCAACTAGAGGGACTCTTTGTCTTAATTCTTGATATAATTCATTTTCATATCCAATACAACACATTAGTTTTCCACAAAGACCAGCAACTTTAGAAGCATTCAAAGTCATACCTTGGTCTTTTGCCATTTTCATGGTAACAATATCAAACTCACGTAAATGTGTCTTACAACAAATCTCCCTACCACATTGGCCTAATCCACCTACAAACTTAGCACCTTCACGCGGACCAATTTGACGAAGTTCAATTCTTACTTTAAATTCCGCAGCTAAGTCTTTTAATAATTCACGAAAGTCTACTCTACCATCTGCATTATAGTAGAAGATTACTTTACTACGATCTAGTGTATACTCACATTCTAATAACTTCATCTCAAGACCGTGTTGTTTTACAATTTCCTTACAAATTTCTAAAGTCTTTACAGCCTTCTTTTGGTTTTCTCTATATGCTTTTATATCTTTATCAGTTGCAATACGAATAACACTTTTAAGTTCATGCTCTAATTCCTCTTCAGGAATTTCTTGTGGAGGAGTAATAACTTTCCCTAGTTCAATCCCCCTAACTGTCTCAACAACAACAAGATCATCCACGTCTAAATTAAAAGGCGTGGGATCAAAATAATATATTTTTCCAACTTCTTTAAAGCCGATTCCAACTACTCTTACCATACTACCTCATCATTTCTATTATTAGTTGCGAGTAAAACAACTCTAAATTAATATTATATTTTAATCTTTCTTTAAAGCTTAATAGTAATTCTATTTCTTTTACTATCTCTTCATAACTTGCATTTAGATTCATCCCGATAATCCCCATTGTGTCTTTAAATATTATTTTATCAATTTGATTTAAGACATAATAGAGTTTATCATTTGTTAGGGTAATTAGTAAATCTAAAAATAAATTATGATATTTTTTATCTTTATTTTTTATAAGTAAATCTTCATTTTTAAAAAGAATCATTACTGGTGAATCTTCTTTTAATGTTAACGCAAGTGATAACTCTTTTACAACTTCAATTAAGTCTAAGATGACTCCTTCATTAATTAAATTTAGAGAATCACTTACGGAATTTGTAAGGGTAGATAAAATATAACTTGTTTCTTCTTCTACACCTTTACTAATTAATTCTTCTGCAACAATCTTTGCAGGTAATTGATCAAAGAAAACTATTACTGCTCTTGAGCGGATTGTTGGTAGAACAGCTTGTAAGTTTTCCGTTAGTAAGATTCCATATTTATCACCATCTAATTCTTCTAAAAATTTTAGAAGTGAATTAGCTGCACTAGCATTTGCTTTATCAATATCTTTAATAATATATATTCTTACCCCGCTACCTAGTGGCGTAAGAGAAAATTCTCTTTCTAGTTTTTCAACTTGTTCTTTTGTAATTATATTATTAATAGGCTCAATATAAAAGATACTAGGATGAACTTCATCCATCACCTTTTTACAATCCTCACACTTCATACATGGTCTGTTTTTTGGGTCGGTACATAGTAGCTTTTGTGCAAGATAATATGCTGCTTCTAATTTAGATGTACCTCTAGGACCTTCAAATAAATATGTATGAACTAATCGATTTTTCTTAAAGGAATTATCAATTAGCTTTAAGACTTTAGGTTGTGAGTTTAAAAACAAATCATACTTCAATCTTTTCCCTCCTTAGAGGATAGCCATCACTATATTTTTAATTTCATTATATATTTCTTCTATATCACGATTACCATCAACTATCCTAATTCTGTTGCTGTAAAGTTTTGCAACTTCTAAATAACCTTGTCTTACCTTTTGATGGAAAGTGATTGCTTCCATATCAAGGCGGTCAACTTTACGATTATTACTTTTAATTCGCTTTAAGCCAATACTTGGATCAACATCTATATATATAGTTAAATCGGGTAAAAATCCATTTGTAACAAACTCATTAATTTTATACACCTTCTCAATTCCTAGTTCTCTTGCATAACCTTGATAAGCAAGTGAAGAATCAATAAATCTATCACATAAAACTATTTTTTCTTCATTTAAAGCAGGAATTATAATATCAACCAAATGTTGGCGTCTACTAGCAGCATATAAATAAGCTTCTGTTAGAAAATCCATATTAGTATTATCGATTGCTAAGATAACATCACGGATTTGTTCTGCAATTTTACTTCCCCCAGGCTCTCTTGTCTTAACTATATTATATCCTAATTGATTTAGTTCATTTGAAAGGCGTTCGATGACAGTAGTTTTGCCACTACCCTCCCCACCTTCAAAACTTATAAATCGTTTCACTTTATATCAACTCCATATTTCTTATATATATTATCTCATATTTTGACTAAAATTAAAATACTTTTTTAGTATTTTAATTTATAGATACGTGGGACTTGTGAAAAGGGGGATAATGTGATAAAATAAGTAAAGATTAAAACAAGTAATCTTTTATAATGGTGGTAAAAATATGCATATTAAAGTCAAAGATTTAAGCTTTTCTTATACGCAAAGATTAGTCTTGAATAAAGTAACAGTCGACCTTAAAGAAGGTTCGTTTTTAGCCTTAATAGGGAAAAATGGAACTGGGAAAAGTACATTTATTAAATGTTTATTAAAAATTGAACCAGTCCCTGATAATACAATCTTTTATGATGGGGTCGATATTAATACAATTAAAAACTTCAAAAACGTTGGTTATGTTCCCCAAAAATTAGAATTCAATTATGAATTTCCAATAACAGTTAATGAAATTCTTTCATCTAGCTATTTAAAGGGGAAAGATTTATTTTATACATCAATTATTAATGAGCTTAATTTAAATCAAATATACCGCCAAAACGTAAACACATTATCAGGTGGACAACTCCAACGTGTGTTTATTGCTAGAAGTTTACTAAATCATCCAAGACTATTAATCTTAGATGAACCAACTGTAGGAATAGATAAAGAAAGTATGGAAACATTAAAAAACATTTTAAGTGATCTTAAGAAAAAAGGCGTTACAATAATCATGTCAACTCATGATACAAGTTTTATAAAAGACTTAGCTGATTACTACTTAGAGTTTTCAGAACTTGGAGATTATAATTTAATCGAGGCGACCGAAGTATGATTTTAGCTAGTTTCTTTAAATCAGTCTTCGAAACTGATATTTTACTTTATGCTTTAATAGCTGGTATTTGTATTGGGTTTATTGCGCCACTAATCGGTTCAATGGTTGTAATCCGTAGACTTTCCTTTATCGCTGATACTCTAAGTCACTTCTCCTTAGCAGGAGTTACATTTGGGGTTTTCATTTCAAAATTTATTCCCCAATCATTAATAAAAATAGATCCAATTTTCTTAGGAGTACTATTTAGCGTAATTGGTACTTTCTTAATCGAAAAACTAAGAGGCTTTTATCGAAATTACAAAGAGTTATCGATGCCAATTGTTATGAGTTTTGGAGTTGCTTTAAGCGGGATCTTCATTGCAATTAGTGATGGAATCTCAACTTCATTTACTACAAACCTCTTATTCGGAAATATTTATAGTATAAGCCTACTTGACTTAATAATTATATTAGTAGTTAGTGCGGCAATTATAGGTTTTGCAGCGATCTATCACAAGCAAATTCTATCATTAGGTTTCGATGAAGTAAATGCAAGAATATCTGGAGTAAATGTAAAAGTACTTCAAATGATTATTACAATTATTCTTGCAGTAGTTATTTCAATTTTTATTGATTTTGTTGGTGTACTCTTAATAAGTGCATTATTAATTGTTCCAGTAGCATCATCAATATTAATTGGAAACTCCTTTAAAGGAACAATTATTTCTGCAATTATCTTCAGCGAAGCAAGTGTATTTTTAGGTTTCTATTTAAGTTATCATTTATATTTACCTACAGGCTCAACAATCGTGCTTATTAATGTTATTATTTTATTTGCAATTATGATATTTGTAAGAATACGAAAATATTTAAAACAAAGAGAATTAGAAAAAAACAGCTAGGAATCCTAGCTGTTTTGTTTTTATTATCTTATTTTAAATAAGCTCCTAACATCCATACATGTTTTTGTAAACTAGATGAGATACCAATTAACATATCAACTGTTACTTCATCTCCTAATTCTTGAGCAACTTCAATAGTTTCTGCTAATTCTTTATTAACATGTTTGAAGTCATTAATTACTGCTTCAACCATTTCACGGTAACCTAATTTACCGCTAGCTTCTTTAACTGTTGCATGTTCTAAAAATTCCTTTAATGTTGCGATTGGAGTTCCATCTAACATTAAAATTCTTTCTGCGACTTCATCAAAATGTTCTGTTACTTCATCATATAATTCTTCAAACTTTTCATGTAGTTCAAAGAATTTTTCACCTACTACAAACCAATGATAGTTATGTAGTTTTGTATAAAGTACACCAAAATTTGCGACTTGACGATTTAACAATTTAAATAATTTTTCCATATTATTTTACCTCCATAATTTTATAATTCGTTTTTATCACAAAACACGTTATTATTCTTTTTCAAACAACAACAATGTTCTTCACTATTTATTATACCAAACTTAAGCATAATAGCAATAGTTTTGCTAATATATTTACAAATAAATGACAGTTTATGCTTATTAGTAAGGATTTAAATATCTAAATTTATTATATCTATATTTTTTAAAAATAAATATAAAATTAATAATTTTATCTAAATTTTTAATAATTAACCTTATATAGATATAATCCATTAGGCGGGGCTATTTTAGGCGCTAATAGCCTGTTTTTTGCTTCCATAATCGCTTTTAATTCATCAATCGATAATTTACCTCTACCTACCTCTAAGGCCATAGCAACCAAAATTCTAATTTGGTTATGTAAGAATCCTTCACCAATAAATTTTATTTTTATCAAAGTACCTTCTTCTTCAAAATCAATACTATTAATAATCCTAACAGTGTTTTCTTTCTTTTGGTTTTTTGTAAAAGAGCGAAAATCATGCTCACCTACAAACACACTAAAAGCATTTTTAAATAACTTTAGATCAACATTTCGAAATCTACAGTAATAACGATAATTTCTATTAAATGGATTATATTTACCAAAGTCAATCAAATAATGATATTCTTTACTTTTTGCATTAAATCTTGCATGAAATTCTTCACTTACTTTTTCAACTTTAGTTAAATAGATTGCTTTATCTATCCTAGAATTTATCGCATTACGCATATTTTCTTCGCCCATATCTATTTCACTATCAAAGTGAAATACTTGACCTATTGCATGAACACCAGTATCAGTTCTTCCAGATGGATGAATTGTTACTGGTTTTTTATTTATAATTAACAGCGCTCTTTCAATTTCACCTTGAATAGTTTTGATTCCATCTTGAGCTTGAAAACCATGAAATGTTGTTCCATCATACATTACAGTACATTTATATCTCATACAATCACTACTTTATAATAAATTGAAGTTGCAAGTAGCAAGAAAGCAAAGAAGAAAGCAACAAAATCTCTAAACCTAAATTTAAGCATATTTATACTTGTTCTTTCAGCTTCAGGAATATATCCTCTTGCTTCCATTGCATCTGCAAGATCATAAGCACGTTTATATGAAATTACAAACATTGGAATTAGTAATGAAATTATTTGATTAATCTTTTCTCTTAACTTTCCTTCTTTAAAATCAACCCCACGAGATGCTTGTGCTTTTAAGATTTTATTTGCCTCATTAATTAAGGTTGGAATAAATCTTAAAGCAATTGAAATCATCATCGTAAGAATGCTTACCTTAACCCCGATTTTTTTAAGTGGACTAGCTAATTTTTCTAAGCCATTATTCAAATCAGTTGGTTTAGTAGTAAGAGTTAAAACACTTGATAAAAAGATTAATGTAACAATTCTTAATATTACTACAACAGAAGTAATTAAACCTTGTTCGTAAAATTTAAGTGTATATGTAGCAAGTACCTTTGAAGGTAGCGCTACTGTTTGAATATAAAAACTAAATACAAAGACTAAAACAAATAGTAAAAATCTAAATTTAGTTATTATATGCTTTGATAAGAAATACAAAATAAATACAACTATAATAATTCCTGCATTTAATATATTCAAACTAAAATCAATCGGTATATAATTATTTCCTTGATTAAATAATATTTGAAATATTATCGTAACAAATAACAATACCGTAACCATCCTAAGACTTCTAATAAACTTAGAAAATGGAATTTTAGTTGAAAGTATTAAAGCAACCACAACACCAAATGCAATTAGTAATGCATAAATATCAGTAAGTAAAAATAAGCCAATTATTAAAGTAATAATTCCGATTATCTTTGTTCTTGGATCTAAGCGATGAATCCAAGAATCAGTATTATAATATTGGCCAAGTACAATATTACTACTATTCATGCTTTTCACCTAATACTCTTACAATTTCTTCATATGCAGCTTTGATAGAGTGTTGATTTACATCTAAATTAACATTTAGTCGCTTACTTAAATGTTTTAAAATTCTAATTGTTTCTGGATAATCTAAATTATATTCTTCCATTAGATTCTCTTTTGAAAACAATTCTTTCTTAGAACCATCAAATACTACATTTCCATCATTTAAAACTATTACCCTTTTTATATATTTAGAAACAACTTCCATATCATGAGTAATAATTACTATTGTCTTATTAAACTCTTCATTTAGTTGTTTTAAAAAATCTAGAAGTTCAGTTTTAGTAAAAGGGTCAAGACCTACTGTTGGTTCATCCAAAATTAAGATATCAGGATCACTTGCAAGAATTCCCGTAATTGCAACTTTACGAAGTTGTCCACCGGATAAAGTAAAAGGACTACGATTTAGTAAATCGCTAATACCCATTTTCTCTGCAATCTCTAATGCTTTTTCTTCTGGATTTTCTAAACCAAAGTTTTTTGGTCCAAACAAAATATCTTTTTTAACTGTATCTTCAAATATTTGATATTCAGGAAATTGAAAAACTAAACCAACTTTTCTTCTAATCGGTTTTAATTTTGTTTTTTTATTTATAACACTACCTAAAATATTTAAAGTTCCACTAGTAGGAGTAATTAAAGCATTCATATGTTGCGCAAGGGTGGATTTACCACTCCCTGTATGCCCAACTAGTGCAATAAATTCTCCTTCTTTTGCAATATTTAGGTTTATGTCTTTTAAAACAAATCTGATATTTTGTTTTTTTCTAGGTATATAGTAAGAGAAATTTACTTTTGAAAAGTTAATTCCCATAATATTTCCTCAATTTCTTTTTTGTATTTTAGATCTTTAGCGTCTTCAATTAATTCAATTAATTTCATACTTTCTAAGATATCTAACTTCGCTTGTTTTAAAATTTCCTTTTCTTTAAATACTTCTTCAGGTTTTCCATCTAGTACTATTTTTCCATCATTCATTACAATAATTCTATCCGCATTAATTGCTTCACGTAGGTTATGTGTAATTGCGATAATAGTTTTTTGTCCTTTAAGACTATTTATAACTTCATTTACTTCTCTAATCCCTCTTGGGTCTAACATCGATGTTGCTTCATCAAAGATAATAATATTTGGATTATACGCCAAAATACCTGCAATCGCAACTCGTTGTTTTTCACCACCGCTTAAGGTTTCTGGATTAGCTTCTAAAAACTTCTCCATTCCAACAAGTTTTGAAAACTCATCAATTAGCTTAAGCATATCTTCCCTTGCATAACGTCTATTTTCCAAACCAAAGGCAATATCATCTTTAACTGTTACTCCAACGAATTGATTATCTGGGTTTTGAAATACAATCCCAATTTCAGCTCTCAGTTCATCTACAGAGTCTTCAGTTAATAGTTTGCCGTTAATATAGATTTCGCCACTATCGGCTTTAAGTAAGCCAACTAAGAGTTTTGCAAGCGTAGATTTACCACTACCATTGTGGCCTAATATGCAAACAAACTCTCCTTTGTTTATCGAAAGCGAAACGTCTTTAATTACTAAATTATCATCTTTATATGCAAATTTTAAATTTTTTACTTTAACCATATATCTCTATCCTGTAATTATTTTATAATCGTTAGTTACTAATTTTACTAATACGTTGTTTGTACAAAAGATTGGGGTAGATAAAGTTTTCCCGATTCTCATGTTTAAACAAAGTTTATTATCACAATTTGCTTCTTCCATATGAATATGTCCATATTCGATATGGACCACATTATAAATCTCACGACTGTCTGTCTCAACATTTGTATATTCGTCAATTTTTTCAAACTCACCATCGCCATCTAAATCTATCTTAACAATTAAAATTCCAGATTTAGTCTCAATGCTTACAGTAGCTTCAATATCATCTTTTAGTTCTTGTTCATAGACTAAGAGATTTTTATAATATACTTCTACGCCAAGACTATCGTGCGTTATTAAATTATTAGAAAAATAAATTACATAAAATCCGATTGATAATAATAAAACTAATGCGATTACTAAAATATCTGCTTTTTTCATAATAACCTCATATAATATATTATTTTACCATTTTTAACGCTAATATGCAAGATTAACAGATTACTTAACTATTCTTGAAAACAGTTTATTTTAGTATCCAAAATAAAAGGCCTCACAAAGGTGAGGCCATTTTTTTACACAAATTCTATCAATGCCATTGGAGCAGAATCTCCACGGCGTGGTCCTAATTTTAATACTCTTGTATATCCGCCGTTGCGGTCTTGATATTTTACTGCAATCTCATCGAATAATTTTTGAATCGCATATTGTGTTCTTTCTTCATCTACATATTCGAATCTAACCATTTTAGCTGCACGAATACGAGAATCTAAAGTGTTTTTCTTGCCTAATGTAACCATTCTATCAGCTAATCTTTGTAATTCTTTAGCTTTTGCAAGGGTTGTTTCAATGCGACCATTAATTATTAGATCAGTAACTAAGTCTCTTAGTAGTGCTTTTCTTTTCGCAGTATCGCGACCTAGTCTACGATAACCTAATGCCATTCTTTAAGTCCTCCTTTGGAAATAATTAATCCAAATCATCTTCTTCTGGATTTGTATCTTCAAGATCGTCACTAACATCATAATCATCATATGTACGGCGTAAATCTAAGCCAATTTCGCGAAGTTTTGTAACAACTTCTTTAAGTGACTTACGTCCTAAATTACGCACACGCATCATTTCTTCTTCTGTCTTTTGAGTTAACTCACCAACAGTATTGATACCTGCACGTTTTAAGCAGTTGTAACTTCTTACAGATAAGTCTAGTTCTTCGATCTTCTTCTCTAATTTCTTATTTGTAACTTTTTCTTCACGTTCGTACATATATTCTTGTTCGTTAATGAACGTATTGAGTTGTGATGTTACTTCGAAGTGTTGCATTAAGAATTTAGAAGCTAAGCTAATTGCATCAGGAGGAGTAATTCCCTGATTAGTCCAAACTTCGATTGTTAATTTATCATAATCAACATCTTCTTCAACACGGGTTTTTTCTACATTGTATCTTACTTTTGTAACTGGAGTATAAACTGCATCAATCGGAATACGACTAATGATTCTATCTCCTGATTTGGTTTTGCAGAATACTTTATTTTCATCTGCACCTACGTACCCAATCCCACGTCTTGCAAAGAAGCGAGCTTTGAATTTAGCTCCACTTTCAAGTGTTGCAATAACTTGATCGGTGTTTACAACTTTAATTTGATCACTGCTATACTCTAAATCGCCAGCAGTAATTACTCTTTCTCCCTCAGCAGCAATTCTCAATTCGAATAATTCTTCTTGCTCATTTGGAAGAGGTTTAAATAAATCTTCTTCATGTGGGACAGTCAGAATTATATTTTTAATATTAAGTATAATTTCTGTTACGTCCTCTCTTATATTATCTAAAGCCATGAACTCATGTTCTACACCTTCAATTTCAACTGCGACAATTGCAACACCCGGCATAGAAGAAAGTAATACTCTTCTTAATGCATTACCTAATGTAGTTCCATAACCTCTTTCAAGTGGAGTAATAACAAATTTCCCATAGTCTTCCCCTTCTTTATATTCGACGGACGTTTGAGGTTTGATAAATTCAAATTTTCTCATTCGCATCTCCTTTGTAAATTTTGTTTTGTCTTATCCACGAGGTCGTTTAGGTGGACGGCATCCATTATGAGGGATTGGTGTAACATCTTTGATTGATGTAATTTCTAATCCAGCCACTTGAAGCGATCTAATTGCAGCTTCACGACCTGGTCCTGGTCCTCTTACAGAAACTTCAACCTTAACCATTCCCATATCCAAAGCAGCCTTAGCACAAGCTTCTGATGCCATTTGTGCTGCAAATGGTGTTGACTTTTTACTACCTTTAAATCCTAATGCTCCTGCACTGCTCCAAGCAATTGCGTTTCCTTCAGGATCTGTTATAGTCACAATTGTATTATTAAAGGTAGAATGAATATGAGCTACGCCATTTGGAACATTCTTTTTTATTCTACGTCTACGTACTTTACGAGCCATCTTTCATATCTCCTTTACTTCTTCTTATTAGCTACTGTCTTAGCTTTACCTTTTCTTGTTCTTGCATTACAACGTGTGTTTTGACCTCTTACTGGTAAACCACGACGGTGACGAATTCCGCGGTAGCAACCAATTTCCATAAGTCTTTTAATATTTAAAGCAACTTCACGTCGTAAATCACCTTCTACTTTATAACTTTCAACTTCTTTACGGATTGCTGCAATTTCTTCTTCTGTTAAATCTCTAACTCTTTTTTCAGGATCTAAATTAATATCACTACAAATCTTTAAAGCAGTTGGTCTACCAATACCATATATATAAGTTAATGCAATATTCACATGTTTATCTCTTGGAATATCTACACCTGCTATACGTGCCACTGTTGCACCTCCTATTATCCTTGTCTTTGTTTATGTCTTGGATTTTTACAAATAACCATTACTCGACCTTTACGAGTAATTACTTTACAATGTTCACACATTGGTTTTACTGATGGTCTAACCTTCATCTGAATATATCCTCCTTTATTTTAGGAAAATTACTTATGCCTATAAGTAATTCGGCCACGTGTTAAGTCATATGGTGATAGTTCTACAGTTACTTTATCACCTGGTAAAATGGTTATGAAATTCATACGGATTTTACCAGAAACGTGAGCCTTTATTTCATGCCCATTCTCTAATTTTACTTTAAATTCAGTATTAGGAAGAGCTTCAGTAACTGTACCTCTTAATTCAATGACATCGCTTCTTGACAAACTATAAATCCTCCTTTGTTAAAATCGTATATCCACTTTCTGTAATGACAATAGTATGTTCAAAATGAGCGCTATCGCTACCATCTTTTGTTACTGTTGTCCAATTATCAGGAAGTATTACTACTTCTGGTCTACCTACATTAACCATCGGCTCAATTGCAAGTGTCATTCCAGGTTTTAACACTGGTCCTTGTCCCGGTGGCCCATAATTAGGTATCATTGGGTCTTCATGTAGCTTACTACCTACACCATGCCCAGAAAAATCTAAAACAACACTATATCCATTTTCTAGAACATATTTTTCTATTGCATGTGAGATATCAGATAAGCGATTTGAAGGTTTGGCATATTCTAAGCCAGCATATAGCGATTCTTCTGTGACTTTTAAAAGCCTTTTTCTCTCTTCACTAATTTCGCCGACTGGATATGTCCAAGCACTATCACCATGATAGCCCTTGTAGCATGCCCCTATGTCGATCGAGATTATATCACCATTTTTTAGAATGTGTTTTTTACTTGGAATCCCATGTATAACAACATTATTTATTGAAGCACAAATTGAGCCTTTAAAGCCATTGTATCCTTTAAATGATGGAGTTGCACCATGCTCTCTAATAACTTTTTCAGCAAGCTTATCGAGTTCATATGTTGAAATACCAGGTTTAATTGCATCTTTAATTACTCTATGAGTAACTGCAACTATTCTACCTGCTTCTTTCATTAATTCAATTTCTCGCTTGCTTTTAAGTAAGATCATTAGCATCCTCCATTATCTTTTCAACGTATCTAAAAGTCTCTTCAATCTCACCAGAACCATCAATATTAATTAATATGCCTTTATCATCATAATAATTTAATAATGGTCTAGTTTTTTCATAGTAAACCTTAATTCGATTTGTGACAGTTGCGACATTATCATCCGCTCTTTGGATTAACTCGCCACCACATACATCACAAATTTCTTCGACTTTAGGTTTCTTATTTACAATGTGGTAAGTTTCACCACAAGTTTTACAAACTCGCCTTCCTGAGATGCGAATAACAAGGATCTCTTCATCAACTACTAGATTGATTACTTTATCTATTTTTTTGCCGACTTCAGATAAGATTTGATCAAGAGCTTGGGCTTGTGCGATAGTTCTAGGGAAGCCATCAAGTAGAAAACCATTCTTTGTATCATCCGCTTGAAGTCTTTCCCTAACCAGTTCAATTGTAACTGAATCTGGAACTAATTCGCCCTTGTCTATATATTCCTTTGCTAGTAAACCTGTTTTGGTTTTAGCTTTTATTGCTTCTCTAAACATCGCACCTGTTGAGATATGAGGAATATTATATCTTTCTTTAATAATTACGGCTTGAGATCCTTTCCCAGCACCTGGAGGCCCCATAATTAATAAATTCATTTATAAACGCCTCTTAATCTATAAAGCCACGATATTGTCTATCTTGACTTTGTGTTTTTAATTGTTTTGCAGTCTCAATCGCAACACCAACTACAATTATTAAGCTCGTACCACCAACTTGAATAGATGTTGGTAAATCGAATACTTTTTGCATAACAATTGGAATTGATGCAACTATAGATAAGTAGATTGCCCCTACCATAGTTATTTTGAATAATACTCTTGATATATATGATGCAGTTTCAGCACCTGCGCGAATACCAGGAATATAAGCATTTTGCTTTTGTAAGTTTTCTGCCATCTTTTCTGGATTCATTTGTAAGAATGAATAGAAGAATGAGAAAACAAAGATTAAGACAATATATAAAACAAAACCAATTGGTTGTGTATAATTGAATACTTGGTCTAGCCAATATGTAGCATTACTTGGACCCATAAAGTTTGCAACTGTAGTAGGTAAACTCATAAGTGTACTTGCAAAAATTACCGGAATAACTGATGCAGAGTTAAGTTTAATTGGAATGTTTGAGTCACTCTTACCACGGAATGCCGCAGCTGCAGGTCTGTTTGCATATTGGACTGGGATTTTTCTTTGGGCTGCTTCCATGAAGACAACACCAACAATAATTAAAATCATTAGTAGTAAAACTACAAAGAAGATAACTATATCTTTAAATGCAACATCTGTTTTAGTTACATAAAGATTAATTAACTCATTAATCATTGAAGGGAAACTTGCAATAATACCAGCAACGATGAACATTGAAGTACCATTACCAATACCATTAAGAGATATCTTTTCAGCAAGCCATAACACGAACGCTGTACCTGCTGTTAAGATTAATGCTAAGTATACATATGTAAATGCAGTTACATCTACACCAACTTTAAACATTAAACTTGTATCTTCATAATATGCAGCTAACCCAACAGTAATAGTTAGAGCTTGAATAAAAGCAAGTCCAAGCGCTAAATATCTAGTAAGTTGGCTTAATTTCTTCTTCCCAACTTCGCCTTCTTCTGCCCACTCTTTTAACGTGGGTACAATATCCATTTGTAATAATTGGATTACGATAGATGCAGTGATGTAAGGAGAAACCCCTAAAGCTACAATTGAGTAGTTAGATAGTGCCCCACCACTGAATACATCTAAGAATCCGAACATACTTACTTCTGATGCAAGTAAGTTTCTATCGATTAGTGGAATTTGAATGTGAAATGCTAAACGCCAAATAAGTAATATTAATGCCGTAAAAAGAATCATCTTTATTACTTTTTTGTTTTTTAAAGCCATTTAGATCACCTCAATACTTCCACCAGCATCAACAATTCCTTTTTCAGCTGATTTTGAAAATTTGTGAGCGCGAACTTTTAATGCTACATTTAACTTACCGTTGCCAAGAACTTTAATTTTACCGTGATTTTTATTCACTAATCCTTGTTTAACAAGTTTTTCAGCATTTACTACTGTACCTTCTTTGAACACGTTTAATTGTTCAAGATTTACGATATCATACTCAACTCGGTTAATATTTGAGAAACCGCGTTTTGGCAAACGTTTAAATAATGGAGTTTGCCCACCTTCAAAACCAGGTCTTACACCTCCTCCACTACGAGCATTTTGCCCCTTGTGGCCACGTGTACTTGTTTTTCCTAAACCACTTCCAGTACCACGACCAACACGTTTTCTTCCACGTATTGCGCCTTCAACTGGTCTTAAATCATGTAATTTCATAGCGCCTCCTATAACACCTCTACTAAATGACTGACTGTTGCAATCATTCCTCTTATGGCTTCATTATCAGGTTTTGTAACTACTTGATTAATTTTAGTTAATCCTAAAGCTTTTAAAGTTTTGACTTGATTTGGGGTACGTGCAATCCCACTTCTTACTAGTTTAATTTTTAATTCTTTAACTTTAGCCATTTTATCCTAAAATCTCCTCTGGTGTTTTACCTCTGATAGAAGCAACTTCTTCAACAGTTCTAAGTTCTTTTAACCCTTCAATCGTTGCACGTACTACATTTACAGGGGTAGCAGAACCTAGAGATTTAGAAAGAATGTTTTGGATACCAGCAAGCTCAATTACAGCACGAACCGCTCCTCCAGCAATAACTCCAGTTCCATCAATAGCAGGTTTTAAGAATACTCGCCCACCACCATGAACACCAAGTACTTCATGTGGTATAGTTGTATTTACGATTGGAACTTCAATTAAGTTTTTCTTAGCATCTTCTACAGCTTTTTTAATTGCATCTGGAATTTCGATTGCTTTACCAGTTCCAACTCCAACTTTTCCTTTTTTATCACCAACAACCACAACAGCGCTAAAACGGTAACGACGTCCCCCTTTAACAACTTTTGCGATGTGATTTATGCTAACAACTCGTTCTTCGAATTGTTTTTCTTCTCTTTGAAAATTTCTCTTTTTTCTATCTTGACGCATTCATTTACCTCCTAGAACTTTAATCCTGCGGCTCTAGCAGCATCAGCTAATGCTTTCACACGACCATGGAATATATATCCACCACGATCGAAAACCACACTTTCAATATTTTTTTCTAAAGCCCTTTTAGCTATTAAAGCTCCTACTTGTTTTGCAGCCTCAATATTTGAGCCGTTTTCTAATTTTAATTCTTTATCTATGCTAGACGCGCTTGTTAAAGTGATACCTTTTGTATCATCAATTATTTGCGCATAAATATTAGTGTTTGATCTAAAAACATTTAAGCGCGGTATAGAAGACGTTCCAACAATTTTCTTTCTTAAACGCAAATGACGTTTTTTTCTACTTTCATTACGTGCATGTTTTTTAATCATTTATGTCGTCTCCTTTCTACTAAGCTTTCTTTCCTTCTTTACGACGAACAATTTCACCGCGGTAACGAATTCCTTTACCTAAATAAGGTTCTGGTTTTCTAATAGCTCTTACTTCAGCTGCAAATTGTCCAACTACTTGTTTATCTACTCCACGAATATTGATTTCCGTAGGGTTTGGAACAGTAACTGTAAGTCCTGCAGGAATTTCTTTTTCTACTAAATGTGAATATCCAGCATTAACTACTAAAGTATTTCCTTTTAATGAAGCACGGTATCCAGTACCTTGAATTTCTAATGTTTTAGCAAATTCATTAGTAACGCCTTCAATCATGTTAGCAATTACTGATCTAGTTGTTCCGTGTAATCCTTTGTGTTCAATTGAATCACTAGGACGAGCTACTTTTACTTCATTACCTTCTACTTCAATTCTCATTGCAAGATTGAATTGGTTTGTAACTTCACCTTTTGGTCCTTTTACAACCACTGTGTTATCTGGATTTACAGTAACAGTCACACCCTCAGGAATTTGAATAGGTTTATTACCGATACGTGACATATTATTTTCCTCCTTCTACCAAACGTAAGCTAAGACTTCGCCACCGCAATTTTGTTTGCGTGCTTCTCTATCAGTCATAACTCCGTTTGATGTTGAAACAATTGCAATACCTAAACCATTTAATACTTTAGGTAACTCGCTTGCTTTTGCAAATTGACGTAATCCAGGTTTAGAAATTCTCTTTAAACCTCTGATTACTCTCTCTTTATTTTCTGTATACTTCATAGTTACTTTTAAAACGCCTTGTTTATCATTTGGGATAAACTCAACATCATAAATGTAACCTTCTTCTTTAATTACTTTTAAAATTTCGAACTTGATTTTTGATGCTGGAATCTCAACATACTCATGCTTCATTTGATTTGCATTTCGAATACGTGTAAGCATATCAGCAATTGGATCAGTCATTACCATTTAGATGGCCTCCTTCCAATATTTAATTACCAACTAGCTTTAGTAACGCCAGGAATTTCTCCCTTGTGCGCTAATTCTCTAAAGCAGATACGGCATAATTTGAATTTGCGAAATACAGCATGTGGTCTTCCACATCTCTCACAACGTGTATAACTTCTTACTTTAAACTTCGGTTTACGTTTACTTTTAACTATTAATGATTTTTTAGCCATAGTTACTCCTTTACTACTTTCTGAAAGGCATTCCGAGTAATGTTAATAACTCTCTGCCTTCCTCATCTGTTTTAGCAGTTGTAACGATCACAATGTCCATCCCACGAACTTTAACTACTTTATCATAGTTAATTTCTGGGAAAATTAATTGTTCTTTAACGCCTAGTGTATAATTTCCACGGCCGTCAAATGAATTTTTGTTTAGACCTCTAAAGTCACGAACACGTGGTAAAGAAATTGTAATCAATTTATCAAAGAATTGATACATTCTTTCCCCTCTAAGAGTTACTTTGCATCCAATTGCTACATCTTGACGTAATTTGAATGCTGCAATTGATTTCTTAGCTCTAGTAACTACTGGTTTTTGTCCAGTGATTTGTGTTAAGTCTTCAACAGCTGCATCAATTAATTTAGAGTTTTGGATCGCATCGCCAACTCCCATATTTACTACTATCTTTTCGAGTTTTGGAACCTGCATAACTGATTTGTAATTAAACTTCTTCATTAAAGCAGGTTTAACATTCTCTAAATAATTTTTTAGTACACGATTCATATTCATGCCTCCCATTAATCTAGCACATTCCCAGTTTTTTTAGCATAGCGAACTTTTTTACCATCAACAATTTTATGACCAATTCTGCTTGTTACTTCAGCTTTTGTATCATAGAATTGTACATTTGAAGCATGAATTGGAGCTTCCATTTTGATGATTCCGCCATCTGGGTGTGCATTTGAAGGTCTTGTATGTCTTGAAACGATATTAACACCTTCTACAATTACACGATTTGCTTTTTTGTCAACGTGTAGTACTTTACCAATTTTACCTTTACTGTTTCCAGCTATAACTTTAACTGTATCACCTTTTTTAATAAACATAATTTTCCTCCTTATAGAACCTCTGGAGCAAGTGAGATTATTTTCATATAATCTTTCTCACGAAGCTCACGAGCTACAGGTCCAAAGATACGAGTACCTCTTGGTGTTTTATCTTCTCTAATGATTACAGCTGCATTATCATCAAATTTGATGTATGAGCCATCATTTCTTCTTAATCCTGTTTTTGTTCTAACGATAACTGCTTTAACTATCTCACCTTTTTTCACAGTTCCACCAGGAGTAGCACTTTTAACTGTTGCAACAATAGTGTCGCCAATATTTGCATATTTGCGTCCAGTACCACCTAATACTTTAATTGTAAGTATTTCTTTAGCACCAGAGTTATCCGCAACTTTAAGTCTTGTTTCTTGTTGAATCATAACTTGCTAACCTCCTTAGACTTGCTCAGCACGTTCAACAATTTGCACTAAGCGGAAATGCTTTAGTTTAGATAATGGACGAGTTGCCATTATTTTAACTACATCGCCTACTCTTGCTTCATTGTTTTCATCGTGTGCAGTCAATTTTGTAGTCTGTTCAACGCGCTTACCATATAATCTGTGACGACGGTAAGTAGTTACCGCTACTTTGATAGTCTTATCTTCTTTATCAGAAATTACTTTTCCTGTATAAACTTTTCTATTATTTCTTTCCATGATATGCCTCCTTATTTAAGAGCATTCGCGCGTTCACGTTCTGTAAGAACGGTTTTCATACGAGCTATTTGTCTTTTTGTTTTACCAAGTTGAGCTGTATTCTCAAGTTTTCCTACAGCAGCTTGGAATCTTAAATTAAATAATTCTTGTTTTAATTCCTTAATCTTCTCCTGAATAGTGGCTTCATCTAACTTTCTGATTTTATCAGCTTCAGTTTCTTTAACAACTTTTTCAACTTTCTTTTCTTTCTTAGCCATTATCTTTCACCACTTTCTTTACAAACTTTGTAGTAACTGGTAGTTTGTGAGCTGCAAGACGAAGAGCTTCTCTTGCTGTTTTCTCATCAATACCGCCTACTTCAAACATAATTGTACCTTTTTTAACTACAGCTACAAATCCTTCAGGAGTTCCTTTACCTCCACCCATACGTACTTCAAGAGGTTTCTTAGTATATGCCATATGTGGAAATATTCTAATCCATACATTACCAGCACGTTTCATATAACGAGTCATTGCAATACGTGCAGCTTCGATTTGTTGAGATGTAATCCAGTTACCAGATGTAGCCTGTAATCCATACTCACCAAATTCAATTGTTTTCGCACCCTTAGCTTTACCTTCGTAACTTACGCGATGAGGACGACGAAACTTTGTTCTTTTAGGCATTAACATAATTTTATTCCTCCTTCTTTGCTTTCTTTGGTAAAACTTCTCCTTTGCAAATCCAAACTTTTACACCTAATTTACCATAAGTAGTATGAGCTTCAGCAACTGCATAATCAACATCAGCTCTTAAGGTATGTAGAGGAACTGTTCCTTCACTATATCCTTCTGTACGAGCCATTTCTGCTCCTCCGAGTCGTCCTGATACAGCAGTTTTAATACCTTTAGCTCCTGCTCTCATAGTTCTTTGGATAGCCATTTTTTGTACTCGTCTAAATGATGCACGATTTTCTAATTGTTCAGCCATATTTCTTGCAACTAAGGTTGCGTCTAAATCTGGATTCTTAATTTCTACTACTGTTAAGTAGATTGTCTTACCTGTTTTCTTTTGTAATTCTTCAACAACTAAATTCTTAGTAGATCCTTCACGACCGATTACAACTCCAGGCTTAGCTGTATGAACTGTAATCATGATCTTAGTCTTTGTTCTTTCGATTTCGATCTTAGATACATACGCTCTCTTATAGAATTCGTTTAAATATTCACGAATCATTAAGTCTTCATGTAATAGCGCAGGTACCTCATTTTTGTTAGCATACCACTTAGAATCCCAATCACGGATGATTCCAATTCTTAAGCCTATCGGGTTAACTTTTTGTCCCATTGAGATCCTCCTAATTTCTTTCCTCAAGAACAATAGTAATGTGACTAGTTCTCTTTAAGATGCTACCAGCACTACCTTTTGCTCTTGGTCTATATCTTTTTAATGTTGGACCTTCGTCCACATACGCTTCTTTAATATATAATTTACTTTGATCTAAATTCAAATTATTTACAGCATTTGCTGTTGCAGATTTTAAAACTTTTTCAACTACTACACTAGATGCTTTAGGAGTTAGTCTAAGAATAGATGCAGCTTCAGCTACACTTTTTCCTCTAACTAAATCAACTACTAAGCGCACCTTACGTGGAGCAATACGAACAGTTCTTGCTATTGCTTTTGCTTCCATTTAGTTACCTCCTATTTGTTACCTGGCGTAGCCTTTTTGTCTTTACCGTGTCCGCGGTAAGTTCTAGTAGGTGCAAATTCACCTAATTTATGCCCAACCATATCTTCAGTAATATATACCGGTACATGTTGTTTGCCGTTATAAACAGCAATTGTTAGACCGATAAAGTCTGGGAAGATTGTTGAACGGCGTGACCATGTTTGAATAACTTTCTTTGATTGAGAACTCTTTTGTTCAAGAACTTTTTTCATTAAATGTTCATCAACAAATGGTCCTTTTTTTAATGAGCGTGCCATAAAATTACTCCTTTCTAATTGCTGGTACGGCGTCTAACGATTAGATCAGTAGACTTTTTCTTTGTATTTCTTGTCTTAATACCTAAAGCTCTCTTACCCCAAGGAGTCATTGGCGCTTTACGTCCGATTGGAGCTTTACCTTCACCACCACCATGAGGGTGATCGTTAGGGTTCATAACAGAACCTCTTACTGTAGGTCTGATACCTAGGTTTCTACTTCTACCTGCTTTACCAATTTTAATTAATTCATGATCTGAATTACCTACTTCACCGATTGTAGCACGGCAAACACCTAAAATCTTTCTAACTTCACCACTTTGTAAGCGAACAATTACATAACGATCTTCACGACCTAAGATTTGTGCACTAGTTCCTGCAGAACGTGCTAATTGTCCACCTTTTCCAGGATGTAATTCTATATTATGGATAAATGTACCCACTGGAATTTTTTCAAGTGGAAGTGCATTACCAACTTTAATATCTACATCTACACCTGATAAGATTTCTTGACCAACTTTAATTCCTTTTGGCGCAAGAATATATCTCTTTTCTCCGTCAACATAGTTAACTAGAGCGATAAATGCAGATCTATTTGGATCGTATTCAATAGTAGCAACTTTTCCTACGATATTGTCTTTATTACGTTTGAAATCAATAATACGGTATTTACGTTTATGTCCACCACCAATGTGACGAACAGTTGTTCTGCCTGTATTATTACGTCCACCTGATTTCTTAAGTGGCGCTAATAAACTCTTTTCAGGTTTATCAGTAGTAATTTCTTCAAATGTTAAACCTGTCATATTACGACGAGCATTTGTAATTGGTTTATACTTCTTAATTGACATAAGAAACCTCCTTAGACTTCAAACACATCTAGGGTTTGTCCTTCTTGTAAAGTAACAATTGCTTTACGGACTGCTGGAGTAAATCCATCATATCTTCCCACACGACGTGCTTTTTTTCTAACGTTGATAATATTTATACTAACAACATTTACATCAAATAATTCTTCAATAGCCTTTTTAACTTCGATTTTGTTTGCACCTTGTTTTACTTCAAAAGTGTATTTACCTTTTTCAACAAGGCTAGTTGTTTTTTCAGTTATTAGAGGGCGGATTATAACATCATAAGCTGTTTTCATTATTTCAATTCCTCCTCATACTTCTTAATCGCATCTTTAGTTGCAATATACATATCAGCATTAGTTAAATCATAAACACTTAAGTGTTGTTTAGTTTGCACGTAAACATTTGGAAGATTTCTTCCAGCAGTTGACAGGTTAAAGTTTTCTTCATTAGTAATAATTACTACTTTACCTTCTGCTTTTAAGTTATTTAATACTGCAACTAAGCTCTTAGTTTTGAAATCTTCTAACTCGAACTTATCTACAACAACGATTTTCTTATTCTTAAATCTATCTGATAATAATGATTTTAATGCTAATTTTACAACTTTCTTATTAACTTTAATACTATGACTTCTTGGTGTTGGACCAAACACCACTCCACCACCGCGCCATTGAGGAGATCTAATACTTCCATGACGAGCGCGTCCAGTTCCCTTTTGACGCCAAGGTTTTCTTCCACCACCACTTACTTCAGTACGAGTTTTAGTTTTATGTGTTCCTTGACGCATTGCAGCACGTTCCGCTTTTACAACTTCATATACTGCTTGCATATTTGGTTCAACGCCAAATACGTCTTTACTTAGATTGATCTTTCCAACTTCTTCACCTAATTGGTTTAAAACTACAATACTAGGCATCTTTTACTCCTTTCTTATAATACCTCTGCATTAATGGCAGGAGTATTAGCTTTAACTGCATTTGAAATCACAACAAATGATTTCTTTGGTCCTGGTACATTACCTTTTATTAAAATAACATTTTTCTCTAAATCAATTTTAACTACTTGTAGGTTTTGAATTGTTACTGTTTCTCCACCCATTCTACCAGGCATTTTATGACCTTTTTTAATTCTTGCGGCATTGATGTCACCCATTGAACCTGTACCTCTATGATATCCAGATCCATGAGCCATAGGTCCTCTACTGAAGTTATGACGTTTAATTACACCTTGGAACCCTTTACCTTTTGATGTTCCAGTAACGTCTACAAATTCACCTTCAGTAAATATATTTGCCTTAACCTCTTGACCAACCTCAAAGATTTGCATTTCTTCCCCAGCGATTTCTTTGACGAAGCGCTTAGGTGTGGCATTAGCTTTAGTTACATGCCCTAATTCTGGTTTATTTGCAAGTCTTTCTGGTTTATCACCATAACCTAACTGTACAGCTGCATAACCATCTGTTTCAACTGTCTTCTTTTGTAATACAACGTTCGGACTAACTTCAATTACAGTAACCGGCACTAATACACCTTCTTCTGTAAATACTTGAGTCATCCCAATTTTTCTACCTAAGATTCCTTTGGCCATGAGTTTCACCTCCTATACTCATCTATTTAAGGATTATTTCGACACCAGCAGGTATTTCCAAATGGATTAATGCATCCATAGTTTTTGGAGTTGTTTCAACGATGTCGATTAGTCTCTTATGAGTTCTTCTTTCAAACTGTTCACGCGAATCTTTATATTTATGCGGTGAACGAATGATTGTAAAAACTTCTCTTTCTGTTGGAAGCGGAATCGGTCCAGAAACAACTGCACCTGTTTTCTTAGCAGCTTCAACAATTCTTTTTGCAGATTGATCTAACAATCTATGATCGTAAGAAAGTAATTTAATTCTTAACGCATGCTTTGCCATGTTTTCCTCCTTTTTGCTTACATTGTTTAGTAGCTTAGACTCCATGCGAATTCCCCAATCACAAGGTCGGCAACGCACCCGTGTGTATCAGCAACCTCGCATATCAACGTCTTTCTTTAAAGCCTTATATATATTACCAAAACAGGCATTTAAAGTCAAGAAATATTTTCATATTTTTTTAACTATTTTATATTATAACCATTATAACCAAAATTTTACATTTTTATCCAAACCAAAATTTCCTCCACAAAACACAAAAAAAGCTAAGTCTGCGGTAACTTAGCTTTCTTTGTGTCTTAATCAAAATAAACATGGAGGCGTTTATTGTACCTATATGATACCAAAATAAAAAAATGCATTCAACTGATATGCACTTTTTTATTTGATAATCAAATTAATTACAATTTTTAAACTTGTTTTCTGTTATTAGTAATAATTATAACACAACTCTAAAACCATTCAACAGCACTTTCACCTAAATATTCCGTTTTAATCATATTTTAAATAACACAACTCTAAAACTAAACCACCAAAAAACTAGCACAAACTACTGTTTTAATCATATTTTAAATAACACAACTCTAAAACATCGTCGACAATAGTCTTGTAATTGAACTTGTTTTAATCATATTTTAAATAACACAACTCTAAAACATGATTTTTAGTTTCATATCACTAGAATCCTATCTGTAGAATCTTCTTTATTAGATAATTCAACATCATGTATATATTCAATTGAATTAAATTGCTTTTCAGTAATAACTAAAATTTGTATATTAC
>Ga0209075_1000008_pt1 | contig 135481 bp, 129 predicted proteins | sample Stecom2011_FD_187523 | JGI IMG/M metagenome (GOLD analysis project Ga0209075, IMG submission 187523) | Agricultural soil microbial communities from Utah to study Nitrogen management - Steer compost 2011 (SPAdes) (version 2) | ecosystem: Environmental > Terrestrial > Soil > Agricultural land... | reverse complement strand
TCTTTTAATATTTTACAAGCTTCCAAGGCAATGTCGTAGCGTTTCGATTTATAATTCAAGCGCGCTACAGTGAGAATATTAAAGACATCAGATTCGAAATCGACTGTCTTCATATCGGCCATTTTTATGATCGACTTATAGTCTATTATATCGTTGAGTACCTTCAATTTACCTTCCATATTAGGAAATTCCGATTTGATTTGATCATAAGTCACTTCCGACACAGGAACGATGGCATCGTATTTTTCGTAATATGGCTTTTGAAATACTTTATTTTTAGGCGAAAAATTAGGCTTTGCATTTAACCAAGAAACTTTCTTTTTAGCTACTACTTTATCTATGACATAAAACGTAGGAATACCTTGCGCATAGGCAATGGCAATGTCGTAATGTTCTTGTGATTCTGGAATAGATCGGGATACTGCCTCCCAGTAAAGCTGTGCTTTCTCTGGATGATTAAAAGCTCCTTTTCTAATATTAATGGAATACGACAGTTTGCTTTTTAGGAATTGCCAGTCTTTTCCCTTCATGGCAGTAATTAGATTCTGTTTCCACGAATTACTGGCATACCAAGCGTAGTCGAATGGGGGAAGAACATTAACGTATTCTGGAATAAAGACATCTAACTCTCCACCGTAACGAAACAGCTGTAAGTCGATGTCGTAAAGCGCTGGGTCTAAATTGTTTAAAAGTGCAATCAGGCTCTTTTCACCACCCGCTAAGGTCAGGGATTCGTTTACAAATAATAACTTTTTTCTGGATTTCATGAAGTGAATGGCGTTTAACGATAAAGCTTGAGTTTAGTCAACATACTAGCAATTTTTACCTTGAAACTCAACCAGTATACATTTTTAAAAATGGTGGTATATTCCTTGACTTTATCTTTTAGCCGACTTGAAGTATTCTGAAACTGTTTTACCTCATCGGTAAAAACCAATTGCATCATCTCATTAGTTTCCTGGTCATCATCGGTGATGTGCAAAGCGTGTTTGTCTAGACGATAATGCGCTCGAATAGCTTCCTTTGCGGTTACAACATGATCCAAATCTTTAGCCTGAAACAGAACAAAATGTACATTTCCGTGCGAAGCATAACAACTCAATGCTTTACTTCGAGCACCTTTAAAGTTGTTTGAAGCGTCACCCACCCAATCTTGATGTTTGTAACTCTCGTATATCAATCGAGTCAACCCCGTTAAGGACATGCTGATTGATTTTGAATAATAGATATCAAATTGGTTTCGCAGATAATCTAGTGCAAATTGCTTTTTGCTCAAAGTTCCCATTTTAGGCCACAAACAAGCGATATGTAAGTTAGAGGTATAAACCATTGTTTCTCGAGCGATTTCATCTGCATATTGAATTGGAAGTCCGCGCTTTAAAAAATATTGATAATCAAAAGCCGCTTTTGCTTCCACTTCCAAGAATTTAAGAACGTCTATCTCTTTATCGAAATATGCCAAGGCTGCCACGCGATGGCTTCCGTCTAGGGGATTATTGTTTTTATCTACAGGAACAATTGAAACCGACGCGTCGAACTCGTTTTTCTCAAAGTGATCTATCAACCCATCAAAAACCTGAATAAAATCATCAACGCCATCTTTATCCTCTCTTCCTGGTTCTTTGCCGTCGGGATTGAATGCCAAAATATGTTCATTATAAACCTTCTGGGCTAAGGTGGAGTTTTGCGTTCTATTTCTTATATAAAACAACTTAGCATATAAATCAAAGCGATCTGAAGAAAGTAAACTACGCGCCTTTACCTTGTCGCGTGAAAATTTTTTCTTGTCTAGATCGTATATTTTAATGGTATGTTCCTGTATCAGCCCTAGCATTTATCCTCTATTTAATATTTTATGTTTCATCTTAACCATCACCTCAATAAGCTTCACTTTTGTCTCAAAACGTACGTGTTCGATATATCGTGAGAAATGAAATTTAAGTAAAGATTTATCTTGAATATATTTCCTCTTCAAAGGCACGTGCTTATCTACGGGATATTCATAGTAATAAGCGTGTTGCTTCATATGCTTTTCCAGTAGGTTTACATAAAATGAAATTGAATTATTTTTGATGTCGACACCTAAATCTTCTCCCATTTTCTTCAATCGCCGTTGATAATCATCGGAAAAAGTATCTTTTTGAAAAATAGCATGATAAATTAACGTGTAAAAATAATCTTCTTCCGAAAGCACATAAAATCCATTATGAAGTTTTCTTCTTGACAACATATCTCGCTCCCATTGCTCGCAATAATAGCCATCGCCGATATGTCTTAAGTCTAAGCTCACCTTAACACCGTCGATATAGATAATATAGTGTGTTCCATTTCCCTTTTCGTTTCTAATATGGCCTGGATGATCTAAAGCATCCATATCCGATGCTAATTTTCTACTATCCTCACAAATTAAATCGATGTCGCCATGGCCCTCCATATAAAGCTCATCTTCTAATAAATTGTCATAATTTCGAAGGATTGCATACGCAACGGTAGAACTATTGAGTCGGGCAATGACTTGGTGGATATTTTTAAAATTCGCTTTGTTTTTGATGTTCATCGTTTTAATATACTTAATCTCGTAATCGACTCTATTTCGCGATCCGATGCCAATCATTTGATCCGAATATTCGATCTTTCACACGTTGCGTAAATCTATTCATCTTCCTGAACAATCCTTTTGATGATTTCGGGAATTTTTTTCTCAACTCCAATGTCTCTTCTATCGTTTCCAATCTGTTGCGATATATTTGTTGATTTTCTTGGTCTAAGTTTGGCAACAAACTATAATGATGTATTATCTTTTGATTAAGGAGCTTTAACGCTTGATCTTCAAACTTTTTAGGATAGTATTTCTTGATAAACTTCAATCGCTGTAATTCTCCTTCTAACTGATCTAAATTACGAATAGAAAATGCGCCTGATATGGCGGATTCTCTTTGTAAATAAAACAAAACAGGTTGTTTTAAAGCGACGTATATTTTTGCCTCATGGATTATTTTATGCTTCCAAAACGTATCTTCATAATACTTGCCTTCTGGAAAGGTATGTTTTTGCGCTAAATTTCTTCTGATTAATTTTCCCCAAGCAAAATTTAAAACGGTTTTGTGCTCCAATAAGGCCCACATGGCTTCTTCACTATTATAGACTACAACTTCTTCTTTTTGTTGCTTATTGAGCAACAAATAATCGGGATAATCATAATAAAAATTTCCTTGTACTACATCGGCGTCGTATTTTACAGCGGCATGTATCAGCAATTCCAACGCATTGTTCACCAAGACATCATCTGAATCTAAGTAAAACACAAAATCTCCTTTGGCTTCTTTTAATCCCGTATTTCTCGCTCCCGACAACCCTTTGTTTTCTTGGTGTATTAATCGAAAACGCGAATCTTCTTGGACAAACTCCGTTGCAATTTCGGCAGAAGAATCAGTCGCGCCATCGTTTACCAGAATGGCTTCAAAATGTTTATAGGTCTGATTCTTAACTGAAGTTAGGCAATTCGCAAGATAGACTTCGACATTGTAAATCGGGATGATGATAGAAATAAGTGACGACTGATTTTTCATATTTCCAATAGATGTATTTTCTATACGCTATACGATTCGTAAATTGGTTTTCATGATATTATTCAAAGGGATTCTTAAACATTTTTTTAGGTTCATTAGAGAGATTATTGACAAATCGTTTGCGCAACGCCTTGTCTTCAATCATTTTCTTTAATGCTTTATACTGACTATCGAAATTCATGTCACAAATCAACCCGTTATACCCGTTTTCAATTTCATCAGTAATACCCGCAAAATTATTGGATACAATAGGTTTATTAAAGTACTTGGCTTCGATTATGGAAACACAATGCCCTTCATATTTAGAGGGTTGCAGGTAGATATCGCAAGCTTTATAGTAAGGGAATGGATTTTCTTTTTTTCCCAACACCTCAACATAATCCGATAAATTCAACTCTTGAATAATTCGCTCGATTTTTGGTCTTTCTTTTCCGTCGCCAATAATCCACCATTTGAATTTTAATTTCTTTTGTTTTAGCTTCCGAATCACGGGTAAAAAATCTGCGTGACCTTTCTCTGCAGATAACCGACCTACTGTTAGCACCTGAACAATATCAGGATTCCAATGAATGTCTTTTTGTTTACTTTTAATTTCAATTTCTTCTAAGTCTAACACATTGTGAACCACTTCGAGTTTCGAGGATATATCGATGGTTAAACTTTTAATCAGGTTAGTTTTCACTACCTGAGAGACGCAAATGACTTTTTGGAATTTATCGTAAAAATGGTTTGCAAATTGGGTATTGAAACCAATCTTGGTTACATCGAAATGAATCCACAAAAATCTTTTCCTCGCTTGAATATAATTCAAGGTAAAATAAGCAATAAAGTTGTGAATTCCTGCGAAAGCTATAGCGTTATCATAACTTTCATCAAACTCTTTAAGGTAGTGAGAGACACCATAAAAGGGATGTTTTAGAAGCTTTAATTTCAACAACACCCATACCGTCATGTTTTTTATAAAGGATAAAAATCTTCCTCTTTGAAGTTCTTTTATTGCAAAACCTCGATTCCCAAATTTCAAAAATTCTTTGATTTCGGTATTGTTTTTCAGAATATGAATTTGAACATTTTCAGGGACATCTTTGAGTAGTTCGCCATATTCTTCTAATAGCAACAGATCGATAACATAGTGTTCTGGTAATTCGGAAAGCAAATTCAAAAATGACCTCTCCGTACCGCCAAGATTCATATTAATTAGAAAAAAGAGAAGTCTTTCTTTTTTTACCTCCATTATTTATAAGAAAAAGCGATGTGATTATACGTTTTGAATTAGTTTTTCTCTTGTTTTGCCTGAGATTATCCAGTTTTTGAAATATAATAATACGGTTCAGTAGCGCGTTCTTCTTCTGGAGGAAACTCCATGTAATCACCGTAAAAGTGCTGTAGGTATTCGTGATATAATTCGGGAACTCTAATTTGCAGACCTGCATAGTTCTTCAGCACTCCTTTACCGTAAAATTTTTTAGGAATAAATTCTTTCATATAGTAACCTCCTACAATATTCACAATGGTGTCTGAAGATTCGTATGGATATCGCAGACACAGTTTCTCAAACTTTCTTATAAGTTTCTTTTTTGGCACGAAAATCATAAAGAATGCACGAATATAAACTACAAGTTTTGCTTTTAAGCTGATTTTATGAAATTCGAACCCTCCGTGTTTTAAATTTTTATAGCGTAAAATATAGGACAAATAATTTGCCTTATCTTTCAGGATTTTTTGTTCTTCTCTATCATCTGGGCCCCCAACGATAAGAAACACATCTAAATGAAGTTGCTTAGTCGAGTAGCCAGTCACGCCCACTCGTGGAAAGAAAAGTAAGTAATCTTTATTCGTATCGTGAAAATCTATATAAAACTTATTCGAAAGCTCCTTGCGAACAACTTTCAAAAACTTATTCAGTTGGTTAAACGGTATTGCAATATCGACATCAACATCCCATGGAATTGGTCCTTCGTGACGAATGGCTCCTATAACACTGCCATACGACAAGAAATATTCAATATTATTTCGATCACATATTTGTGAAACCTCTTTCAGAATCTCTGTTTCGTAATCTTGGAGCTCGGTTAAAGTTAATTTCATGCTACTATTAATAGGTTGTTTTAGCCTCTAAAGGTTGTTTAATCCGTATAGCTTGTTTACTCAAGATAATTTTAGGCCGATTCTTTTATTAGAAATTCGACTGTGTCATCTTATATTTTTATACGATGTGTTATTGTTCTTTTTGTTAGTCATTCAGAATTTTTTTGATTTTTGTTGTAGAAATCCCTTCTGTTCGCGGCAGATAAAGCACCTCACAATATGATTCTAAAAAATCAAATTTGCCTTTCCAATCATCGCCCATTACAAAAAGATCCACGTCGTGATTTTCAATATCGTTAATTTTCTGCTCCCAACTCTCTTCTGGAATCACCAAATCTACATAACTCAATACTTCTAACAAATGTTTTCTCTTCTCGAAAGGCATGATACAATCTTTTTGTTTTATTACATTGAATTCATCTGTGGAAAGCCCAACAATAACTCGATCACCCAAGTTTCTAATGCGTCGGAGTAATTCCAAATGTCCGAAATGTAACAAATCGAACGTTCCATAAGTTAATACTGTATTGAATTTTCGCTTAAACATTTTTTGAAAATCCAACTCGATTCTTTCTCTATGATCCTGGTTCAACAGCGATTTCACGTAGGTAAATAGTGGTAGTTTTCTTTTCACATTATCCGACAAATCGGCATCGAGTAAGCGCAATGTATTGGCTCCTTCTATAACCACCGAGTTACCTGCTAATGACTCGTTGTAAAATCCTTTCCCGATTAACAAACCTAAGGTCCTACTGCGACTTAAATCGCTTAACCCTGTTAAAGCAATGTCGCCAATACCGCAACTTAACAAGATTGTTTCATCTCGACCTCCCATCGCTCGCATAATTATTTTAATTTCTTCTACCGCTTTTGTCAACAACAGAAAACGTGTATTTAGTGCGTTGAACTGAGCATCCATATTTCCTAGTGCGATAGCATAAATATTCTTCAACGCGCTCAATAATTCTACACCTCGAATATCACTGGTGTAATCGAGGAAAATATTAGAGCCTTTTGTTAATTCTAAAATAATGTCGAGTTGTTTTCGCTTTTCAAAACCTATGGTAAACAAGGTGGGCACTCTGTTAATCATTTCTGCACTAAAGGACGCCCCCTTCATCGTTATGGTATTATCATGATTCAATTCATTTTTAATCAATTCTACAATAGTTTTTCCATTGGGCAACAAGCCTTTTGCCATATTGACGATAAGACACTCTTCTTCAACATACCCTGCGATGTTGGGTAATACATACGAAATTTTTGTAGTTGGAATCGCAATAAATAAAACATCGGTACTTTTTAGAATCTCGAAACTCGTTGTCGCTTTAATTGATGGCGACAAAACTCGCTTTGCAAAATAATTAGGGTTGATGTTTTTTTGATTAATCTCCTCCTTTGCTCGATCATCTCTAAGTAAAAGCGTAATCCTATTTCTTGGATTTTGCGCCAATTGATTCGCTAAAGCTGTTCCAAATGATCCTGCACCGAGAATAGTAATCTTCATGAATTTATTTTTAAATTTCCTTTCCTTATAACTAATAGCATTAAAAGCTCTTAAACAATTACAAATTTATCCTATTTAATAGGATTCTATAGAAAAACACGATTAATTTGGCATTTAAGATATTTAACTTTTAAATTCTACTCTTAATAATTTTTTCTTTTTATCAAATTTGTTCAGTTATATTAAATACAATAGATAGAATCCGTATAACCTCTATAATTTCTCGAGCAACGCATCAAGGCAAAAACACTTTCAATAAACACGCGAATCTATGCTGCGTTTTGTCTGGGGAGGTTCAAAATTTAATTAAAACAGCGAGGTAAAAAAATAATTCTAAGCCATTTTATAAAATGCCGTTTTACAATTACAAAACCGAAGCTCAATCGAATTCCATATCCTTTGTCTGTTGTAACAACTTATATAAATATTATTTTAAACTACACATAGCGCTTCAGTCGAATCAACATTTTTTCTCCAAAAATTAATCGAGCAAACATATAGCCTAATGGTTTTTTGCCGAAGCATCTAAGATATTTTTTCTTATCATAAATTATCTTGAATTGCTCTTTTCTAGTGCTAATAGGCAACATAAAGCTCATATATCTTATAGAATTGATTTTGATTCTTTTCTGAATTTGCTCATTAAATTTCTGATGAGTATAGGTATTAAACATATCAAAGACCTTGATGTGATCATCGTATCTTTTTTTATACCATTTTTTTGATTGCTTTAAGTCTGTATTATTTTCTCCTATACTCCACGCTCCTTCATTGCCACGATTATAGACACTCATCGGTTTGCCACCTATATAAGCTACATTTCCTTTAGAAGCACAATGCAATTGCAATGCTAAATCATCTAATGGCGCCCCGTGAACCCAACGCCCTAAATCTCCGACGGTTTCAGTTTTAAACAACATAGAAACCGTTCTTATTAAAATCCCTTCAATAATTTCTTCTGAAGTAAACTTATGATTATGATTTATTTTAGGCCCGAAAACAAAATCTGATTCTTCATTATTGATGAAAACATGCTGCACGGGATGAAAACACATACTGCAGTCTGGATTGGCCTCCATAAAATCAACTTGTTTTTGAAGTTTTAATGGATCGGTCCAATAATCATCTCCCTCACACACGGCAATATATTTTCCGTTAATGCCTTCTACCGATCGTAAATAATTTTTAGTAATTCCTAAATTCTTTTCGGAAGTGAGCACGTTAATTTTTCCAGGGTATTGGCTTGCATATTCCAAGGCAATATTTTTTGTGTTGTCAGTACTACAATCTTCAACTATAATAAGTTCAAATAAAAAATCGGAGATCTGCATTAATACCCCTTCTATAGCCTGACGTATGTATTTTTCATGATTATATGTAGGCATAACCACGCTCACCATAATATTTTCTGACCTATCCTTCATTTATATCGCTTTATAATATTTATGAATTCATCAGTTGCTAGGCAGCCAATTGAAGGTTGAAATAATTCTCCCGACAATCTTTATATTTCTTGTGAAAAACACATTCATGATGTAATGTCAATTATATTTTTCATTTCTATCCCATTATAACTCCTGAAGTTCTACCATTTTTTTGAAACGCGGCACACGTTGCATCAACTCTTTGAAATTGCCTTGTTCCACAATACTCCCTTTATGCATATACACAATCTCATCAACGTTCCGGATAGTTGCCAATCGGTGCGCGACAATAACTAGGGTGTACTCTCCCTGCAGCGCCTCAATACTTTCTTGAATTGCTTTTTCAGTTTCAGAATCTAAAGCAGAAGTTGCCTCATCCATAATAAGGATATCGATATCTTTAAAAAGTTCTCGTGCAATAGAAATTCTTTGTTTCTGACCCCCACTCACATTAATCCCATTACTGCCTAATTGAGTATCTTCTTTATCTACAAGTGTATATAAGAAATCTGTTAAAGCTGCCTGCTCTACTACCTTAGAAAACCGTGTTAAGTTCGCTGGCGTCTTCTCCGCCCAAAAAGTAATATTGTTATATATGGTATCGTTGAATATTACTGCTTCCTGCGTAATATATCCTATGCGTTTTTGGTATTTTTCTTTATTGAGCTGTTGAATAGATAGACCATCGATAAGAACTTCTCCTTCACTAGGCTCTAACAGTCCTGCTAAGACATTGACCATAGTTGTTTTACCACTTCCACTTTCTCCGACGAAAGCATAGCTTTTGTTTTTCGGAATTTCGAGATCTATATTATTAAGAACTTGTGTTTCTCCAAAAGAAAAAGAGAGGTTTTTACATTTTATTTCACTTTTAAACTTATCAAAGCCCAACCTCCCCGTCACTTCTTCAGCTTCTTTTAACTCTTCTAAGAATTCTTGCATATTCTCTAAGGAGCCTGAAACACCCAAAAATGAGTTCCAGCTTTGCTGCATCCCCATTAAAGAAGATAAAGCCCTGTAGAAGAATAACAAGCTAATAAGGATGGCACCCATGGCGCCTCCTAAAAGCAAAACCTGTATTAATATTACAGCCGCTACAACAATTACTAACAAGGGTTCTCTTGCGGCATTACCAATACCTGCTAAAACACCGATTTTTTTATTTGAGTTTTCAATATCGATAATATTGTTTTTTAATTTCTTGGAATGTGTAGATATCATTCCTGTAGCACGCAAATATTTAAAATTAGCTACGTGTTGAATAATCAGTCCTTGATATAGGTGGTTAGCCCCAGTTAGTTTACGTGAAGCTTCTTTGGTTCGGGAATATATAAGATTGTATAAAAAGTTGGTCAGGATTCCGCCTAAAGTAACCAATAAAGCAAATTGTACATCGATGAAAAAAGCAAAACTTATATAGACCAAGACCATCACACCTTGCTGAAAAGCACCAAAATATGTTGTAAAACCCAAGGCAACCCGAGCCACTTCTCCACTCATGGTATTTTGAATCTTTCCGGCATCCGAGGTTATAAAGCTCTTAAAACTCATCACATTCAAAGCATCTAAAAGCTTTAACCGAATACTTCTTATAAACGATTGTCCTAATGCAACAATATAAACCGCATTGAGGTAATACGCAATTCCTTTAAATATAAAGAATATGACCATAAAGACAAGTGCGGACATCAAATTCAAAGATATGCCCATAGCTTCGGCACCATCGATTATAAATCCTAATCCGCCCATTTGAGAAGAATCTACATTTCCATCTCCGCTTACCATTTGTAAGAGTGGTAAAAACATCGCTAGTCCAAAACCGTCGAGGATAGATACAGTTAAACTAAGAATCAGCATAATTAAAATGCGGTTCCCTATATACCTGTAAAAAAAGATGAGGGTAGAGAAGTATTTATTTATGGGTTCTTTCACTTATTAAGTTGTTAAGTATAGCGAATTTATATTCGAATTTCATATTGTAATTCTTTTTCTGACTATAAGTTTTTTTTACAAAATAACTTTCTTTATAAGAAATTAAATATAATCCGAAATTTTAGTATGCTAAAATAAGACTAACTTATTTAATATAAGGTAGCAAAATGCTAAATAGTCTCTAATATTAAATCACAGACACGATGAACTTGTTCTGGGGAAAGATCACAATAAATTGGCAAGCATAAACATCTTTCGGAGATGCCTTTTGAAACCGACAAAAATACAGGTTCTAAATAAGGCAGAGACGAAGCTAAAGAAGGGTAAAAATACCGTCTTGTAAATACCTGATGTTCTTCTAGGTGCTTTTTAACACGAAGCAATTGTTCTTCCGATTCGAAAATCACGGGTAGGTAGCAATAATTTCTCGTCGCACCGTCTTGCCATGCTTGAAAACCAACATTGCCATGAAGTCTTTCTTCATAGATTTCGCATATCTTCTTGCGTTTCTTTCTAATTTCGTCCACATGGTTAAGGTTGACGAGTCCTAATGCAGCGTGAAATTCCGAGTTTTTAGCATTCGTGCCGATAGAAGCAAAGCCTCCATCTTCATGAAGTCCATGATTACGAATATACTTCAATTTCTTAATCAAATCGGAGTTATTGGCAACCACTAAACCACCTTCTCCGGTATGGAAGAATTTAGTTGCATGAAAGCTACACGTAGCCACATCTCCATAATTAAAAATCGAAACACCATCAATTTCTATATTAAAAGCGTGTGCGGCATCGTATATGACCTTAAGATTGTGTTTATCTGCAATTTGTTGAATTGCTTCTACATCACAAGGATTACCGAAAATATGCGTCGCTAAGATAGCACTTGTATTTTCAGTAATTACTGCTTCTATCTGACTGGGATCTATGTTTAAGCTTCCTCTTTCTATATCGACAAAAACAGGAGTACAACCTTCCCACATGATACTGTGCGTGGTAGCCACAAAAGAAAATGGGGTAGTGATTACTTCTCCTTTCAAGCCCAAAGCTTTGATTGCCATGTGTAAGGCGATGGTGCCATTCGATACAAAAAGTAATTCTTTTACATCCAAGTATTTTTTTAGTTTCTCTTCTAATTCTAAAGCCAACGGCCCCATATTTGTCAGCCACTGGTTGTCCCATATCTTGGCTATATACGCTTCGTATTCTTCACGCGGCGCCAAAAAGGGCTTTGTTACTAATATTTTTTCCATTTTTGGTTTTTAGTTGAAAAGGGAACAACTACCTATCTATAACCACTTTATAACCACTCCCTAGTTCGGCAAAGATACTTTAATTAAAGGTTATGTTAAATTTTAAACCTAATAATATTTTATGAAAAATTAAGAGAGATTTCGAAAGTTCATTATCGAAGTTAGTATTGAAATACAATATTCCCCACCTCTTAACTATTTCGTTTTTGCTTTTTATTCTTTCTTAACTATATAAAATATGCGTGCCATAATAATTTATAGCAACTACTAGGAATGTTTATTTCTTAAGTTTAAAAGTGCTGATCAAAAACCCATGATAAAATACGATTACAACTCTTGAAGGTCTACCATTCTTTTAAACCGATCTTGTTTCTGCATTAAATTTTCAAAACTATCAACATCGACAATCCTTCCTTTGTCCATGAAAACAATCCGATCAACATTTTTAATTGTCGATAATCTATGTGCAACAATTATAATTGTGTATTTTCCTTGCAACGCTTCAATACTTTCCTGAATTGCCTTTTCTGTTTCAGAATCTAAAGAGGAGGTCGCTTCATCCAAAATCAATAATTCTATATCTTTATAAAGCTCTCGTGCAATCGATACGCGTTGTCTCTGGCCTCCGCTCAGGTTGATGCCATTATTTCCTAGAATTGTATTCTCCCGCTCATTCAATTCGAGCATAAAATCTTCTAATGAAGCTTTTCTAATACTCTCTTCAAAACGAAGCTGGTTTTCGGGCGTTTTCGGTGCCCAAAAAGTAACATTGTTATAAAGGTTGTCATCAAAGATTACTGGATCTTGACTTACATAACCAATGTGTTTTTGATATGATTTGGATTGGAAATCGCTCAGCGCAACACCTCCCACCTTAATACTCCCATCATCGGGATGCAACAAACCTGTAATCAGACTGATTAGCGTAGTTTTGCCACTTCCACTTTCACCGACTAACGCAAGGCTTTCATTTTTTGAAATGTGAAGATTGATATTTTTCAGGATTGGTTTTGCCCCATAGGCAAAGTGTAGGTTTTTCATGTGAATACCCGTTTTAAAGGATTCAAAAGGAATTTCACCATCTACAAACCGATGTTCATGTAACGATTCACTAAAAGATTCTACATTTTCTAAGGATCCCGAAACTTTTAAAAAGGAATTCCATTGTGTTTGAAGGGAAATCAGTGAAATTAAAGCACGAAGAAAGAAAAGTAGGCTCACTATGGCGTTGCTAATAGTTCCATCGAAGAAATAAAATTGCACCCACATAACGGTAGCCAAAATTATAATCACAATCGGCTCTCCTATGGCTTCACCAATACTCGAAAGCATCCCCAATCGCTTTCTGTGCGATTCTATGGAAGCAATTGTTTCTTCAAGTTTTTTCGAGAATTTATCGACCATTCCCGTCGAACGCAAATATTTAAAATGAGCAACATGTTGAATAATCTGTCCCTGAAAGATGTGATTTTGGGATGTTAAACCTCTCGATGCTTTACGTGTTTGACCGTAAATCAGCCTAAACAAAAAGTGAGAGAAAAAACCGACAATAATGACTAACATCGCAAAACCCGGGTTTATGAGAAAAGCAAAACAGAGATAAACAAATGCCATAAGTATATTCCTAAGCGTACTGAAATAAGTGCTAAAAGCACTCGAAACACGATCTACCTCACCACTTAGCGTGTTTTGAATACGCCCTGAATCTGCAATCATAAATTGCTTAAAGCTAATTTGGTTCAACCCTCTTAATAAGTGAACTCTTAATTTTCTAATGAAGGATTGTTGTAATATAATTAGGTACACATTGCCAATGTATTTAGCGACGCCTTTCAAAATAAAAAACACCAACATAACCAGCACAATCTTAAACAGACTAAGATCAACACCAATATTTTGAAGGGCTTCGACTATAAATCCTAATTTTCCCATCTTCGAAGGATCGATACTTCCCTCCGGATTGAGCACTTGCAATAGCGGTAAAAACATCGTAAGGCCGATAGCATCCAAAAGACTGATTAGGATGCTCAACAATAAAATCAAAAAAACCTTTTTTCCAAGATGGGCATAGAAAAAGGTAAATCCGAATGTGTATTCCTTTAGAATTCCTTTTGATTTACTCATGCTCTTAAAAATGATTTGATGTTCTTATTAATGTGCCCATAGCTCTTAGAGTTTTAACAGGCTTTTATCTATTAAAAAAAACCAACGACAAACATAATTATAATAATATGTGTTGATTTTAGTTTTCATTTAAAATTCACAACGTGATTATAGATTCGTCATCGCATTGGAAATCTGTCTGGTTTTCGCGAGTTTTTTGTCAGTTTATTTCGAAATCAACATATTTCTAATCCTTTGCTTTAATACTGAGGCCTGGACTGGAATTAAACTTCTATAAAACTCACGTTTTTCTGATTTTGTCTGTAAAACGGGTTTAATGTCTTTAATTACTTTAAAAAAACCAGGATTGCGATTTTGTAAAAATTTTTGTTTTATGTTTTTATTCCGAAGCGTGAATCCAGAAATCTTCAAATTGAGGATTGATAACGCCAATTTCAAGTATTTTTCTCTGAAAAATTCATCGCCATCTTTTTCATACATGTCTTTGAGAATCAAATATTGTGCTAACAAAATCTCTTGCTGTTGACTGCCGCTATAAACCCCATCTTGATGCCTGTTATAACCAGCCATAACCTCCTTGTTGTAATATCCTTTTCCAGCTCTTAAAAGCAGGTAAAATACGTGCATGTCAAGACAGAGCTCATATCTTTTAAGCTGCTCAAACAATGCCGGTTGATTACGAAATAAAGTGGTGGAAGTTTTTATGAAAAAAGTGTGTTTTAAATCCTCCAATTCGAAGATTCTTCCTCGCTCATCCTCACTATATTCGGTGAGCCATTTGTTTTGACGCACCACTTCTTCCTTACTTTCATCTATCAATAAATACGCGCCACAGGTCATCGAACATTCGGGATGTTCTTCTAAAATAGCAACTTGCTTTTGAAGTTTATCTTGTCCAATCCAAAAATCATCGCCCTCACAAATGGTTAAATAATCGCCTTTTGCTTGTGGGTTATTATATAAAATATCGATAACTCCCGGATTTTTAGACCATTGATTTTCCTCTCGTAAAATAGCACGAATGAGTTCTGGATATTTTTCTTGGAATTCTATAATAACATCACGCGTACCATCGGTTGATGCATCGTCATAAATGATGATTTCAAAAGGAAAATCACACTTTTGAGCCACCAAACTTTCTAGACAAGTTCTGATAAACTGTTGGTGATTGTAGGTTATACAAAGAATGGACACTATTGGGGTTGACATAATTATGGAAATGGAATAGCAATTTTATTTTAAACAATTTATTCCTTTTAAATAATCTCAAGTTGAATCTTAATTGTCATTCTACACTTTGTTTAAACTTGGAGTTCGTTCTTTTTTGAAAAATGTATAATAAAATACTCAAAACTTCTAATAATCAGAATAAACCTATAGTAGTTTTAATTTAGAAGAATCAAATTTTTGTTTTTTTGTAGACTGATTTAAGTAAACTGAACTTGGATTGGTACTTTTAGAGATTGTACAGCCCATCCCAACAACGGTATATTCTCCCAAAACAATATTAGGCCCAATTGTCGAGTTTAACCCAATAAAAACATTCTTCTTTAACGTGACATTGCCAGCTAATACTCCAACAGAAACAAAACAATTATCCTCAATTTTGCAATGATGACCAATTTTTGATCCAATTAACGTGGTATTGTTGCCTATTTCAACAAAGCTCGAAACCCAGCAAAACTGATCAATAAAAACATTTTCTCCTAAGATAACTCCTTTATCGATATAAGGGGAGGGACAAATACAATTAACAAATTGGTATCCCTTTTTTTTAGCATCGAGATAAAGCTCTTCTCGCGCTCGGTTGACCTGTTGTGGTCCAACAGCGATAAACATTTTAAACTTGTCAGGAGGATGCGAATGCACAAGTTCCTCATATAGAAAAACTGGAAACCCATTTAATTCAAATTCTTTTAGGTATTCTTTTTCAACCGTAAATCCGATTACTTTATGAATATTAAATTTTTGCATCAAATCAGCTGTTAATTCAGCATGTCGTCCTGTACCATAAATTATAACTCGCTCCATTTTATTAGCTTTGTTTGTTGGAATACTTAATTTGGATTTTAACTATTACATTTGTTTTTAAGAACTTCTTAACTTTTGAAAATTAGAGGATGGAAAGATACGAGATTTATAATTGAATTATTTTTTTTAAAGCAAGGAACTTTTAACGCTAAACAGTTCAATGTTTCCGAGTTTTTGTTTTTCATTACACTTTAGTTTTTATCAATACAAAATACAGTTACTAAAGGCTTCGACATTACTTTAACATTTAATCACAAGCTTTGCTTTGATATGGTAAATCATAGTTTATGTTGGCTATCATTGTAAAAAAAGGCGAATTTTATTACACTCCCGAAAGTCATTTTCAGTGTTAGGAAAACGCATTATTTAGTTTTTGTCTCACTACCTTTATTTGCATCGGAATAAAACTCTTATAAAAAGTTTGACGTTCTGTTTTCGTCTCCAAAACTGGTTTAATAGTTTTGATGAGGTTAACGATGTTGGGATTTTGATTTCGAATAACTTTCTGTTTAATTTTTCTCCTTGGCATAAGTCCCGAAATTTTAAGATTGATCATCAAAAAGGTCAATTCCAAATACTTCTTTCTTACAAACGCATCGGCGTCTTTTTCATAAATATCTTTGAGAATCAAATATTGAGTCAATAAAATTTCCTGAGGAGCGCTTCCGCTATAAACCCCACCTTTATGCTGATTATAGCCTGCTAAGACATCATTACTATAATATCCCCTTCCTTCTTTTAAGAGTAAATAAAAAAGGTGCATATCAAAGGTAAACTTATACCTTTTAAATTGATCGATTAAGTCAGGTAGGTTGCGAAACACCAGGGTAGACGTTTTTATCGCAAAATTATTTGTAATGTCTTCCAATACAAAAAACCCTCCTTGTCCGTCTTGTTCTTCGGTTTTTAATCTATTCCGAATCACAACATCTTCTTTTCCATCCCGGATCATACGATATGCCCCAGTTGTTAAAGAACATTCAGGATGTTCTTCTAAAATAGCAACTTGTTTTTGGAGCTTGTCTGTACCAATCCAAAAGTCATCTCCTTCACAAAGAGCAATATATTTTCCTTTAGCTCTTGGGTAATTAAATCTCAAATTAATTCCACCTGCTTGCTTAGACCACTGATTTTCGGTTTGAAAAATGGGTTTGACCACCTCGGGATATCTTTGTTGAAACTCCTTAATAACAGCCTGAGTTTCATCGGTAGAAGCGTCATCATGAATCAGAATCTCAAAATCAAAATCGCATTCTTGGCTTACCAAGCTCTCAAGACATTTACCAATAAACTGTTCGTGATTATAGGTTATGCACAAAATAGAAACTAAAGGATTTTTCATATTTTCCTAATCAAGTAGGTGGCGGTTTCTCCTTTTTCTAATTCGAAAAAACCTATTTTTTTATAAAAGATAATTAATGATCTATTGTCATTACGAACTTCAGTATGAATACTTTTTATAGGCGTTTTATTATTTTTTATTCCTATTTGAAGTGCTACTGCGAAATCTTGACCCAACTTAAGTATTTCGGGTGAAATCTCTGAATATCGACCTTCTAAAAACTTAAAAAGCTCAATTATCAATTTCATGCCTATACCTCGGTATTGCTTTTCAATACTAAAATTAGTGATGAAAAGAAATTGATTTTCATTGTTGAAATAACCAGCCATCAATCCGATTAAATTTTCATCTTTAAAGTATTCTAAACATACCGCACTTTTCGCCAGTTTTTCCGAATACTTATCAATATCTACGTAAGTATGGAGCGCAGGTTTAAAATCTTGATCTACACGATATAAGTGATCTTTGATATGCTGTTCGGTAGCTTGGTTAAATGAATAAGTAAGATCTTTCACGGTTTAATAATTTCATATTGATTTAAATACTCTTTGATTTGTGCAATATCGTTAAACATACATACATCGAGAATAGATAAAAAAGGAACAAACTCATTGTCAAACTGAGGGTATTCGAATTGTTTTGCGCTAAAAAAAAGTAATTCTATGTTTTCCTTTTGAAAGCTCTCTGCATCGTATAAATGCGTGCCTCCGCTAGAATTGATATAATGCGTTGCTTGTAGCGTTTTACACACACCGATTACTTTATCTTGCGCCTGTAATTGATGAATAGCCTTCCCGAGATTTGATAGTATTATTATCGGCGTCGGTATATTTAGGTATTCTTTTATTGTTTTTACACTGTGGAGAATATAATCGAACAAGTTGCGTTCTTCACAATAAATAATCGATTCAACAATAGGAAAAAACTCTTTATAGAAAGGAGCTTTCGAATAATTAGCTTCTATTCGTCTCAATAATCTACCTGCTTCTCTATCGAAATTATCGGCTAAATAACGTTGATCGACATCTAAAAAATCGGAATCTTTCTTTATCGGTAAAGTAAAATAAGCATCTTTTCCATTTTGAAGCATGCGATTACGACGAATCCAACTGGCTTTCGAAAACTCAATATTATCGTAAATTACAAATTCATCTACCATATTCATCAACTGAAAATACCCTATATACGGTAAAAAATAGGGCTGCATAATTCCGATTTTCTTCATTTAATTTTTAATTATAACTCTGTTTGAAACTTATTTCACTTTTCTATTAGCTGTAAAACCAATCTCTCTAAGGACAATTTTACACATATTTACACTTAAATCGACCAGCATATTAAAAATTTAAATGTACTATAACTTTGCTTTTAAGTGGTCTTCCTTAAACAAACTAAATTCAGCTCCATTTTGATAGATTGACTCGAAAAAACACAATACATCTATTCTAAGTTGAATCTACTCCTTCTTATTTATAATACGCCTCAGGAACAGTATTTATGCGAGCAGATAATTGCTTATTAGTCGTTTTCCATTCTTGTTGCATCCTTTTTAAAATATCGCCAACCGGAGCATACAGCTTATAAAAATCTTCAAATGGCTGTTGTGGCAAACGTTTCATTTTATTCAGGCCCAATCGTTTTGTCAGTATGTTTTCAAACACTTCTTCATTGCTATAACCTGATTCTAAGCGCTCTAAACTCATCCGATTAAGATGATTCAAATATGGATATAAGGCATGTTCTCCCATCCCTCTCCGAAACTGTCGATTGATGTATAATAAATTAGCCTGTTCACTTTTCTTTAAGGATGGGTTATCGTTCCAAATTGGTAAATTCTTATTTGATATCTCTAATAGCTTCGAAATTTGGGCGTTGATTTCTTTTTCAGGATTGCTCTTCCAAGTTTCAAAATACTGCACATGAACTTGCCCTTCTCCTACTTTTTGTTCCAACAGATTATAAACTTGGGAATAGTTCAGGAGTTCCCAAAAATTTCGGTCCCGGAATGCCCAAAGCCATTGGATAAATTTGGAAAACGTCTCTGGATAGCCCATTCTTATAAATTCGCCGTATAACGACTTTAAAAATTCGAACTGCTCTCGAATTACCAATAAAATATGGACGTCATAATCTTCAAATAACAAATTGATTCGATCTATAATCGTATCGAGATCTAAAGATGAAAAAGGGAAGACGAGTGTTTCTAATGAGAAAACAGTCGTTTTATTAGATTTGCTAAGAAAATTATCTATTATTTGTTTTCCTTTTTCGAAATTTCGGTCAAAGAATGGCTTGTTAGCGTGTTGCAATAAACTCTGAAAAACAAACTCTAACTCGTTGTTGGCAAAACTGAGATGATCACCAACACCAATCCCTCCATAATTAAGTTCGGGGTGATTTTCGAAGAATGCTTTTTGAAGACTGGTAGAAAAGCACTTCGGATATCCCATATGAATCCATACTTTTTTCATAAAGCTGTTTTTTTAGATTATTAGTAAAATGTGTGAATTTTTGGAGGGCTTACTCAATCTATAAGGTCTTAAGTCAATTGCTGTATCGATTGTGTTTGAAAAACTTGAACTTATAAAAGTTTCACTTTCGACGAGTCAAATTTTTGTTTCTCGGTCGCTTTGTTTAAGTAAACCGAATTTGGATTTGTATTCTTAGATATTGTACATCCCATTCCAATAACTGTATATTCTCCTAACGTTATATTAGGCCCAATTATAGACCCTAATCCAATAAAAACATTCTTTTCAACTTGTACGTTACCCGCCAATATACAGGCAGAGATAAAGCTATTGTCTTTCACTTTGCAATGGTGGCCAATTTTAGAGGTAATTAACGTTACATTATCGCCAATTTCAACAAAATTGGATATTGCACACTCTTGTCCAATATATACATTTTCACCAAGGATAAGATCTTCTGGAAAATCTGGGATTGGCCATATACAATTTACGAAATGATATCCCTTTTCTTTAATGTCTTGAAAAATTTCTTCTCGCACACGATTTACTTGTTGTGCCCCAACAGCAATAAACATTTTGAATTTATCGGGAGGATATGTTTGTGTTATATCTTCGTAAGAAACAACTGGAAATCCATTTAGTTCTGAATTATTTAGGTATTCTTTTTTAACGGTAAATGCTACTACCTCGTGAAGGTTATTTCGCTTCATTTCATGAGCTACCAATTCAGCATGTCGTCCTGTTCCATATATTACGACTTTGTCCATAGTAATTTTTGCCTATCAATAATAAATTAACAAATATTTACTGGGAGGTCTATAAGTGATGATGTTTGCAAATATAAAACATTATTGTTGACATTATTGCGATTTCATTAACAAAAAATCTGATTGACAACGTTACCTAGGGTGATGAAAATCGCAGTGAAACCGTTAATGAGTTGATTTTGTTTTGACAACCAACCTCTTATGATAAATTTTAGTTTTTATAATACCGAATTCCTTCAAAAAAACACTTCGTTCCATCCACTTTGGAATTTCTTGAAATCAAAAATCAAACGGAGTAGTATTCCCTATACCATTTGATAAATAAGCTGATTCCTTTTTCAATAGGCGTGTTTGGACGATAGGCATAATCTCTTTGTAAATCGGTAACGTCTGCCCAGGTTTGTTCCACATCACCAGGCTGCATCGGATACATAACTTTTTCAACAGTTTTGCCCGTTTCCTTTTCGATGGCGTCTATAAAATCCAATAATTTGACAGGTTTGCTATTGCCAATATTATAAAGCGAATATGGTTGTTTTTCTTTTCGATCGATGAGCATGGTTGCAAGGACTCCTTCGATAATATCCTCGATATAGGTAAAGTCGCGCGATAAATATCCTTCGTTGAAAACCTTGACCGGCCGATTGTTTAAAATGGCATCTGTAAACAGATACATTGCCATATCGGGTCTGCCCCACGGGCCGTACACCGTAAAAAATCGCAACCCGATGGTTTCTATGCCGTACAAATGACTGTAGGTATGGGCCATCAATTCGTTGCTCTTTTTGGTAGCTGCGTACATGCTCACTGGATTATCTACGGTGTCTTGTGTAGCAAACGGAACTTTTTTATTCATTCCGTAAACACTGGAACTACTGGCATAGACCAATTTCTTAACCTTGGCATGCCGCACGCACTCCAGCAAGTTCATAAACCCAACGACGTTGCTTTCTATGTATTTCATCGGCTGCTCGATACTGTAGCGGACCCCTGCCTGAGCAGCGAGATTGCATACGATATCAAAGTGCTGCTGATCGAAAAGCAACGGCAAGTTCGTCTGATCCTCGAGATTCATTTTCACAAATTGGAATTGACTTCCAGAAATGTTACTCGGCACCAGGACGTTATCTCTGATTTCCGTTCTGGAAATACCCAATTCAGCAAGCCGGCCATATTTTAAATCCACATCGTAGTAATCGTTGATGTTGTCTAACCCCACTACGGTATGGCCCAAAGCAAGTAGTTGTTTGCACAGGTGATAGCCAATAAATCCTGCGGCACCTGTCACCAATATCCTTTTGTTTTTTAATTTGCTGTAGTTTTCTGATTTCATAATATTCCTACTTGATTAGTGATATTTTGCGAAATAGTTTCAATTCAGAGGTCACCTAAGGTTCGAGGCGATTCTCTAAATATATTTCACTACTATGTACTTCTCTACTTGAGACATAATGTTTCCATTATATCGCTGTTTTATTTCAAGGGGAAATTATTTATCTCTTTTAATGCAATTTTTTATCAGCTTACAGATGTTTCCAGTACCACTCCACGGCTTCTTTTAATCCTTCCGAAAATTCGTGAGTGGGTTGATATCCCATTTTCTCTTGTGCTTTTTTAATCGATGCCAAGGAATGGGGTACATCACCTTGTCGATTGGGACCGTGTTCGATGGTGATGGAAGCAATTTTTTCGTCATACGCACTCAAGTAGTCCCGTACTTTTTCCGCCATGTCTTTAATCGTGGTGCGATCGCCTACCGCAGTATTATAGACTTCGTTCAGCGCGTCTTTATTCTCGGTGGTAATAGCCAAGAGATTCATCTGAATCACATTGTCGATATAGGTAAAGTCTCTCGAGTAGGTACCGTCGCCATTTATTACCGGACTTTCGTGCTTCATAAATTGCATGACAAATTTCGGAATCACGGCGGCATAGGCGCCTTCTGGATCTTGTTTTCTACCAAACACATTGAAATAGCGCAAGCCGATACTGTCTAAATCATAGGTGCGCTTAAAGACATCGGCGTAGAGTTCGTTGACGTATTTGGTAATGGCATAAGGCGACAAGGGTTTTCCGATGTTTTCTTCCACTTTTGGCAAGGCTTCACTATCGCCATAGGTCGATGAACTTGCCGCATAGACAAAGCGTTTTGCTCCTGCATCGCGTGCAGCAATCAACATATTTAGAAAACCACCAACGTTAACATCGTTACTTGTAATCGGATCGGCAATCGACCGTGGCACCGACCCCAGCGCCGCTTGATGTAAAATAAAGTCTTGATTTGCACAAGCTTTTTGGCAGGTATTCAAATCGCGAATATCGCCTTCGATAAGCGAAAAGTTCGGATTGTCTATAAACGGAGCGATGTTCTTCCGATGGCCCGTCGCAAAATTGTCTAGACAGGTTACTTTAGCGTTAAGTGTTAATAGTAGCTCACAGAGATTGCTTCCAATGAACCCAGCCCCACCTGTAACTAATATCCTTTTATCTGCTAATTTTTTAAATTGATCGATGTTGTTCAAAATCGTATTATTAATGTCAATGATTGTTGTGGGGAAATGATTTCAATTATGGAATCATTCGCTACCACAACTTATTTATTCAACTTGAGCAGAACGTCCACAATACGTTCGGCACACTTTCCATCCCACATGGGTATTTCTTGTCCTTTTTTCCATTTTCCTTGGAATAGTTTTTCCATGGCAGGTTGAATGTTTTTAGGTTCGGTTCCTAAAAGTTCATTGGTTCCCAAATCAATGGTTTCAGGGCGTTCGGTATTGTCGCGCAAAGTCATGCATGGCACATTCATGATTGAGGCTTCCTCTGTAATACCTCCGGAATCGGTAACAACGGCTTTGGCGCGTTCTACCAAGTAGTTGAACTCCAAATAGCTCAACGGCCCAATCATATGCAATCTTGGATGCTCGATTCCCAATTGTTTCAACATCTTGGCTGTGCGAGGATGCACGGGAAATACCAACGGCAAATCTTCTGAGTGATCGACAATTTCTTCCATCAATTCGCGCAACTTTTCCTCTTCGTCCACATTTGCCGGGCGATGAAGCGTCATCACGATATAATTTTTTTCTTCCAGTCCAATTTCATCCCAAATAGCAGGTTTTCTAAAATTCGGACGCTGCTTTAACAGGGTGTCGATCATCGTATTTCCAACAAAAAAGATGCTGTCTTCCGAAGCGCCACTTTTTCGAAGGTTTTCATTGGCCAATTCGGAGGTTGTAAAGAAGTAGTTGGTGATACTATCGGTAGCCAAGCGATTGATCTCTTCTGGCATACTCCAATCGTTTGAGCGAATGCCCGCTTCTACGTGGGCTACTTTCGTGTGTAGTTTCTGAGCCGTAATGGCACACGCCATCGTCGATGTGACATCGCCAACGACCAAAACCAAATCGGTTGGGTTTTCCAACAATTCTTTTTCAAACCGAATCATAATCGCAGCGGTCTGCTCGGCTTGGCTCCCACTTCCAGATTCTAAATTGGCGTGCGGTTCGGGGATATTGAGTTCGTCGAAAAAATCGCCCGACATCTTTTTGTCGTAATGCTGGCCCGTGTGCACCAAGCGGTAGTCGATATCCTTTCCCTCGCCTTGCGCCTTTTGAATGGCGTGAATAATCGGCGCTATCTTCATAAAATTTGGTCGTGCACCCGCAACTATTGTTACTTTCATTGTGTTTTTATTTTCAATATTTTATGTTCTTAGTGATGCGATTTCAAAATCGTCCAACCCAAAAACAAATCAGTTTATAGTTCCTTCGCCGATGGCGTAGTATTCAAATCCGAGCGCACGCATGGTTTTTGCGTCCAACAGTTTTCGTCCGTCGAAAACAAAAGCTGGCTTTACAACTGCTCGGTGGATTTCTTTCCAGTCGTAATCTTTAAATTCATCCCACTCCGTTAAAATCGCAATCGCATGCGCATCTTCCGCAGCTTTATAGGGGTCTTGAACGACATGCACTCTTTTGCGATTTTCTTCTGGCGATCGCGTTCCTAAGTAATCGAGATCTTCATAAATTCGTTCCTCGCTTACCTTCGGATCATAGACCGTTATTTCGGCTTGCTCGTTCAACAAGGCGTCGGCTACATAAATGGCTGCCGATTCGCGCGTATCGTTCGTATCTTTCTTAAACGCCCATCCATAGAACGCTATTTTTTTACCCGAAACCGTGTTGTATAAGGTGCTGACAATGTGTTCTGCAAACCGCGTCTTTTGGTAGTCGTTCATAATAATGACCTGCTCCCAATAATCGGCCACCTCATCGAGACCATACGATTTTGCGATATAGACCAAATTCAGAATGTCTTTCTGAAAACAAGAGCCGCCGAATCCAACCGAAGCTTTTAAAAACTTTGGTCCTACCCGACTGTCCATTCCAATGGCTCGCGCCACCTCATCAACATCGGCACCGGTTACTTCGCACAATTCCGAAATGGCATTGATGGAAGATACGCGTTGTGCCAAAAACGCATTTGCGGCTAATTTCGACAACTCCGAAGACCATACGTTCGTAGTCAGTATTTTTTCTCGGGGAATCCACGAGGCATAGATATCGACTAAGGCTTCCATGGCCTCTTTACCTGCTTCGCTCTCTTCGCCCCCAATCAAAACACGGTCTGGGCGCAATAAATCATCAATGGCCGTTCCTTCCGCTAAAAACTCCGGATTGGAAAGCACCTGAAACTTTACGCCGTTTCCGGTGTTGTCTAAAATATCTTTAATGGCTTGGGCGGTGCGCACGGGCAGGGTCGATTTCTCTACCACGATTTTATCCGAGGTTGCTACACGGGCAATCTGCCGTGCCGACAATTCGACGTATTTTAAATCGGCTGCCATCCCTTTTCCTTTTCCGTAGGTCTTGGTCGGGGTGTTTACTGAAATAAAAACCATTTCGGCTTCGTCGATGGCCTGGTCTATTTCGGTGCTAAAGAACAAATTCCTTCCTCTCGCTTCCTGAACAACTTCTTTGAGACCCGGTTCGTAAATCGGCAGTCCGTTTAAATTGGAGTCGTTCCACGATGCGATGCGATCTTCGTTGATATCGACAACCGTAATTTTAATATCTGGATTTTGCTGCGCTAAGACAGACATGGTTGGTCCGCCAACATATCCGGCTCCGATACAACAAATATTCTTGATTTTCATATTTCTAAATAATGTTATTCTCTGTGGTTTGTATTTACCTACTTCTCTTTAATTTTCATCAAAAAGACCGATTCTATGCGTTATAGTCCTTGCAACCCAATTCAATAACAAGCAGTAGTTTGTTTCACTGGGCTACCAAAACAAAACAATCAACAGGGAAATTAATCTGATTCAATAACAATTTTGACCGACAAATATAGATAAATACAATTGATTTTTCGGGGGCAATATTATTGAGTTTCTTATTATTATAAACCTTGCCGTACCGCTGTGAGCTAATTGCCTAGCTTCCTCTTTAAAGCAGGAAAAGCTACGGTTAAAACCATACACATTATGACAAGTAGAAACGCCAAGATCCTCTCACCTTACTTCCGCAACCAACCGAGGATGTTGGATTTCTCGACTATCCAGGTTCCATTGTGCTGTCTCAAAGCATATGTTTCACGAGAAGGACCACGAGATCCTGGGTTTTGCTGAATGATTTCAACATCTTTTTTACCACTTTAGAAACAATAGCAACATGTCCAAACCTATTGAATTCGGTGGGTGCATATACAAGAAGATCGCCTACTTATGGTTTTGAGTGACTTGGATTGGTGTATTGATATAAACTTCGTCGAGAACTCAAGGCTCAGTCTGCTAATCCCGTTGTAAAAAAATCTTTGGCATGACCGTAGCTGTCAGGCATTTTATGATTGTAATGCTCGTAATAATAACGCTTTACAAATTCTACACATTGGTATTTAAGTCCTAAGTTATACCCGTCTTGCGCCAAATTTCTTCCTGAAACATTGCGAACATTACTGTTGTAGTACACATAAACGCCAAGCAAACTATCAACTTTGTCTCCCACTTCAAACGAACGAAGATTCCATTTGTGTTTTACTTTATCACAGGAAGTAAAAGAAAAGCTCCATAGTAAAACTATGGCTGCAATGATAGATCGTTTCATGATGGTAAAAGCAATGGGTTGTTTTCTAATCATACGGGGAGATTTTCAAAACTACACTTTATTTACATATTATTTTCTATAGACTCAAATCTCGACAGTTTCACGGTCTAAGAGACGATAAATTCCTTTTCGAAATTATCGTATTTGCACAGCAGAAATTGTAAGGAATGCTAAATTTGTATAAAACAGATAAATTATGGAATTAGGAATTGGCATGTTTGGCGATTTGGCCTTTGATCATCAAAAAAACAAGTACCAACCGGCAGGCGAGAAATTAAACGAAGTCATAGAACAGGTAAAACTTGCGGACGAGTTGGGAATCGATGTGGTTTCCCTTGGCGAACACCATCGACCAGACTATGCCATTTCTGCTACAGAGATGGTGTTGTCGGCTCTTTCGGGGGTTACTAAAAACATCACGTTGGGAAGCGGGGTGACCATTCTGAGTTCCGCCGATCCTGTAAAAGTATATCAAGATTACGCCACTTTAGACTTGCTTTCAAACCAACGTGCTGAAATCATCGCCGGTCGCGGAAGCTTCATCGAATCGTTTCCTCTTTTTGGTTATAATTTGGATGATTACAACGCGCTTTTCGAAGAGAAATTAAATTTGCTCCTTCATTTAAATCAGCATGAAGTGATCAATTGGGAGGGAAAATTTCGCGCTTCCATAGAAAATCAAACCATCTACCCAAGACCGGAACGTAAAATCCCTGTATGGATTGCCGTTGGCGGTACGCCCCAATCAGTATTTCGTGCGGCACGGTTCGGACTGCCGATTATTTTCGCAATTATCGGAGGAAGACCGAAACAGTTCACCCAGCTGGTGGAATATTACAAAGAGAATTACATCCAATTTGGTCACGATCCTGCGGAAATGCAGATTGGCGTTCACTCCCACACATTTATTGGCAACTCAAAACAAGAATTATTAAACAACTACTTTCCGCTCTACGCAGCACAAATGGATCGCATTGGTCGCGATCGCGGCTGGGCGCCATACTCCCAGATGCAGTTTGAAGGTGGTATGAGTCCGGAAGGTGCCCTGTTTATGGGTGATGAAAATCAGGTGACTGAAAAAATCATCCAAACCATTGAGATGTTTGGCCTCACCCGGTTTATTGCCCATATCGACATCGGCGGCCCTTCGCACAAAGACCTTATGAAAGTAATCGAATTGTATGGCACGAAAGTGATTCCTGCTGTCCGAAAGGCGGTTGGTAATGGTAAAGCTTGAGTGGTGATTTTAGAATTGAGAAACTGGAAGATTAGATGACTAATGCTTCTCAAAGTCTCAAAGGCCCAATGTCTTAATAGACAAACTCCATAAACACCGGCAAGTGATCCGAAATCTCTCGGGCGTGTTCGAGGTTTTCGCAGGTCGCAACAAAGTCGATGCATCCAGCGTTTATTTTTTGGATATCGGAAGTGAAGTACATATTGTCAATCGGATGATTGAGGTAATTTCCCTCGGTGCACTTCCACTTCAAGGTCGTTGGTTGATTTCTAATGGCATGCGTAAATCCTTGGCGATAAAAAGGGCGCCAGACATCGTGGGTTTCACTAAGGTTAAAATCGCCTGCGATGATGATGCGATTCGACTTCAAGCGCTCGGGATAATCGATAAAATGAATGATTTCCTCCTCGGGTTTATCGTTGTATTTCCTGGAGTGATAATTAACCACATAAAACGAGGTGGCACGCCCGCGTTGTTTAAACTCGGCTACAAACGGCTCGCGATAGCAGAGATCTTCTAATGTGGAATCTAATTGAGCACGATGCACCATTTGAACACGCGACGGTTTCCATAGAAAAGCATAACGCTCACTGATATACGCCGACGGGCTTTGCGTGGGGTCGCTCACCTGATAATCCCACTGAAATCCCATTCTGTTCAATGCGTCTGCAATTTTTGCAACAGCTTGGGCCCCGGCCGGGTCTTTTGCCACAACTTCTTGAACAGCCACAATATCATAATCGCGTAAAAGATTGGCAATTTTATAAATATCATCTGCAGTTTTTGTCCGTCCAAGATGACGGATGTTCCACGAAACAATCGATATGGAAGTGGAATCTGCCGGGGATGCATCCTCGATTATAAGTTCTGGCGCATCAACCGTTCTGTTTTGTATTCTTTCTATAAGTGCGTCTTCCCGTACTTTATCCCGTTTTTCTTGGGCAGCTGAATCCGATACAGATTGCACAGACGGTAAAAACACATCGTTTCGACTTGCAGAAATCTGACAGGAAACGAAAAGGAAAATCGTAAAAGAGAGGATTATCATCCAAATGCCCTGGACCCTCGATGCCATTTTATTCACGTAAGATATTTTCAATTATAAATTTCTGAAGCAATTTTTTAAAATTAAATAACACAAATACGCAGATTCTGAAAGCGCTATCGAAAGCATTAAAATTTAAGCCTTCCTAACGCGGCAATGTATCAGCAATTTGTTAATCGCGCAAATATAGACTTATCAATGTTCAATTTCTTGTGAAACGTATATCATTACCTTTAATACAACGGTTGCATCACTTGACAAATACTGATAAGGCACAATACCGTCACAACTTATAACCCACTGACAACAATATAGTTGCCTGTAAAGCAAGCGGTTAAACTTTATGATTTTTTATTATCAAAAAGCTGATAAATTCATTAAATTAATGGATTATTCTCCCCCCACACCCATCCCCTCAATATATATCCCCTTCATTATTAAAAAATAAAATTACTAACTATTTAATTCATATCAACCATGAAGGAACTTGTAAAAAAGTTTATTGTCGATGTGCAACATCTTTAGTACAAAATGCAGTATAAAAAACCAGCCGACCCGGATAAAGTCATTGAAATCCGTTTGAGTGAAATCAAGTATTATCTCACCAGAAACAAACACATCAAGGACCGGTATGACTATCAACTGATTAAACGAATTCCGGGATTGATTATTGACGGCGATTTGTGGCAATACAAAGTTGAGGCACAAAAAGTTTTTGAATCGTCTGAAAAGTGCATATCCGTAAAAGAACACTTTGTCGACAACAAGCCCTGGGAAGAAACGGGACTTTTTAAAAAAGTGTACAAGAAAAAGCTCAAAAAGCTCAAAGAAATAAAGGGATGCCGCAATCTAAAGGATCTCGCGGCGCTATACCGTCGCTACTATGACAACCTATTCCACTCCATCAAGCAAAACGGCATCATTTCTCCGGAAGAAGACAGTTCGGTAGCGCCCATTTACGCCGATATCGAGAATGAAGGGCATTACTGTTATACCTATGGTGGTAACCATCGATTGGCGATGGCTTTCATTTTAAACATACAGAAAATGCCTGTAAAGATTCGCGCCCGACACAAAGCCTGGCAACGGCTTCGCGATGAACTTTACACGATAGGTCCGACGAAGTTCTTTAGCAATATCCGCATTTGAAACATCATGCCGACTTAGAAGATTGCTTGACCTAAGTTTGAAAAAAATGAAATCAAATTGTATTTTAGTTCCTTTCAACAGTTATGACGACACCGAGAAAACATTTATACCTCATCGCGCTTGTACCGCCGCAAACGGTTTTGGACGATGTGTTGGAATTCAAAAATGAACTGAAGTCCCAGTTCGGAGCATCACACGCTTTAAAATTACCGGGGCATATCACCCTGCAAATGCCGTTTTGGATGCACGAAAACCACCGTCCGACACTCATGGCGAACCTCGAAACCTTTTCTAAAGAGCAAAAATCATTTCCTATTTTTTTAAATGGCTTTGGCAGTTTTCCGCCACGGGTGATTTTTATAAAAATAAACGATCACGAGGCCATAATCCAATTGCAAGACGCACTTCAAGAGGCACTTCCGGAATCGATATTTGCACACCCCGAGCAGCGTCAAACCGATATTCACCCCCATCTCACGATCGCCACCCGCGATTTGCAGGAAAACATTTTTCCACAAGCTTGGAGCGAATACAGAAACAAGCCCTATCAAGCAGCGTTTATGGCTCAAGACCTAACGCTTTTTAGGCACACAGGTAAAAAATGGATAACCGAAGTGATTTTTCCACTTAATTCTTAGCGAATCCTACTTCCAACTCATAGTCCGAAATTCAGCATGTATTGTTATATTGCGTGTTCTTATTAAAAACAAACAACTATGAAATTTTTACGGCTTTTATTTATCTTTTTTACCCTGCCACTATTTGCCCAACAAGGCGGAATGTGGATTCCTTCGCTACTGGAGGGAATGAACGAATCGGAAATGAAGAATCTGGGAATGAAAATGTCCGCACAGGACATTTACGATGTCAACCAGTCCAGTTTAAAAGATGCCATCGTGCATTTTAATAATGGATGTACGTCTGAGTTGATTTCAGACAAAGGCCTTTTACTGACGAATCATCACTGTGGTTATTCTCAAATTCAAAGTCACTCCACCCTCGAAAACGATTATTTAGAGCACGGATTCTGGGCTAACAATCTAAGTGAGGAACTTCCCAACCCTGGTGTTTCGGCAACGTTTATCATTCGAATTGAAGATGTAACCGATAAGATTTTAGCGGGCATAAAACCAGAAATGGAAGAAGCCCAAAAGCAAGAAATTATCGAAGCCAATATCGCAGCTACGGTGGCAAATTCTCCAAAAGAAAAGCACCAAGAGAACCGTGTCCGCGCGTTTTACGAAGGCAACCAATACATGCTTTTTGTGGTTGAAGTCTATAAGGATGTCCGATTGGTCGGTGCGCCACCTTCATCCATTGGGAAGTTTGGAAGCGATACCGACAACTGGGTTTGGCCAAGACACGTGGGCGATTTTGCACTATTCCGAATCTATGCCGACAAGAACAACCTCCCTGCAGAGTATTCGGAAGATAACGTTCCTTACAAGCCAAGACACTTCCTCCCAATTTCGCTGGACGGTGTAGAAGAAGGTGATTTTACGTTGGTCTTTGGATTTCCAGGCACCACGGATGAGTACCTGCCTGCCATTGCGATTGAGCAGTTGATCAACACTTTAAACCCTGCGCGTATTGCCATTCGCGACGAAGCTTTGGCTGTAGTGGATGAGTATATGCGAAACGACCAGCAAATAAAAATTCAATACGCATCTAAATTTGCCAGAATTGCCAACTACTGGAAAAAGTGGCGCGGTGAAACACAAGGATTGAAAAAATCGAATGCTGTTGGCATAAAAAAGCAACAAGAGCGCGATCTCAAAGCACAAATGATCGCACAAGGAAAACAAGACGAATACGGCCATTTGCTTCCGTCGTTCGAAACCTATTACAAACAGTTAGAGCCCTACGCCTTAGCGCGCGAGTACTTCTTAGAAACGGTATTGAGAAACACCGAACTGTTGCGTTTTGCATTCCAGACCTATCAGCTTAAAAATGCTTACCACCAACAAGGCGAACAATCGTTCAACGACAGAAGAGATAATTTGCTCGCGTCGTTTAAATCGCAGTACAACAATTTCAACAGTCAGGTAGATCGCGACGTATTTGAAGCGTTAACGGCACTATACGCCAAAGAAGTTCCTGCACAATTTTTACCGAAATCGTTTAAGAATCTCGATGCAGCAGCATTGACCAAACAAGTTTATAACAACTCGGCTTTTGTGAGTTACGACAAGCTTGAAAAGCTGATGGAAGGCGATGCAAAAACGGTCATTGCACGATTAGAAAAAGATCCAGGCTTTCAGGTTGCCAGTGATATGGCGGATGCGTATTTCGATAAAGTCGCACCAGATTACGATGCACTCAACCTAAAGATTACAGGGTTAGAGCGTGGGTATATGAAGGCGTTGTTGGAATTGAGTCCTGAAGACGCGCGCATTTTCCCGAACGCCAATGGTACGTTGCGTGCCACCTACGGACAAGTTAAGGGATACTCTCCTGCCGACGCTGTGTATTATGAGCCTGTAACACACTTAGAGGGTGTGATGGAAAAATACATCCCTGGCGATTATGAGTTTGATGTACCAGAAAAACTCATCGACCTGTACGAGCGAAAGGATTATGGTCCCTATGCCGAGAACGGAAAACTTCCTGTTAACTTTATCGGAACCAACCACACAACAGGCGGAAATAGTGGAAGTCCAGCGATTGATGCGCACGGAAACTTGATTGGACTAAACTTCGATAGAGTTTGGGAAGGAACAATGAGTGACTATTACTACGATCCTATTATTTCACGAAATATTATGGTGGATATCCGCTATGTACTTTTTATCGTCGATAAATATGCAGGTGCACAACACCTCATCGATGAAATGAAGTTAATACATCCGAAGAAAAAGAAATAAGTACGAATAACAGCAATAAAAAAGCTCCGAAATTACAGTTGTAACTTCGGAGCTTTTTCTTTTCTAGTCGCTTCCTAGATGTTCACTAAAAGCGATCGATATTATTTCAATCCGCGTGCTTTAAGTAGCGGGCCTATTTCAGGTTCGCTTCCTCGCCACGCCTTGTACATCTGGTCGAGATCTTGCGTATTTCCTTGCGACAAAATCATATCTCTAAATCTTTGTCCGTTTTCACGTGTCATTCCACCGTTGTTTTCAAACCAGTTGAACGCATCGTGGTGCAACATTTCTGTCCACAAGTAGGAGTAGTATCCTGCTGCGTATCCTCCTGAGAAAATATGCGCAAAATAGGTTGAGCGATATCTCGGTGGAACAGCGTGTACGCCATCCAATTTTGTTCTGTTGAGTGCCTCTTTTTCAAAAGCATCCACATCTTCAATGTTGGTAGATGTACTGATTGTATGCCACTCCATGTCTAAGTTAGACGACGCCAGGTTTTCTGTTAAACTATACCCTTGGTTGAACGTTCCAGAAGCAACAATTTTATCGATTAATTCCTGTGGAATCTGATCGCCAGTTTCGTAGTGTTTTGCATAGTTCTTCAATACCTCTGGATAAAGTGCCCAGCTTTCGTTAATCTGTGATGGGAACTCTACAAAGTCACGAGAAACAGCTGTTCCTGAAAGCGATGGATATTGCTGAGCGGCAAAGAATCCGTGCAGGGCATGACCAAATTCGTGGAACATCGTAATCACGTTGTCGAAGGATAGCAACGCTGGATTTCCTTCGGATGGCTTTGGATAGTTACAAACGTTATAGATTACGGGTTTCTTGTCGAGTAGTTTAGACTGACCCACAAAGTTAGACATCCAAGCGCCACCACGTTTGCTTGGGCGTGCGAAGAAATCGGCGTAGAACAATCCAAGTTCAGAACCATCTTCTTCAAACAACTCATATACCATCACATCTTCGTGATAGACAGGAATGTCTGTACGCTTTTTGAATTTGATACCGTAAAGTTTGTTAGCGGCAAAGAAAACACCGTCTTCCAATACTTTCGTCATCTCGAAGTAAGGCTTTACGGCCTCTTCATCCAAGTCGTATTTTTCTTTACGCACCATTTCTGCGTAGTAATTCCAGTCCCAAGGCTCAATAGTAAAGTCTGCTCCTTGTGCTTCGGCCATTTTCTGAATCACGTCGGATTCTTCTTGTGCTTTTTTAATGGCATCAGGAATCAATTGTGCAAAAAAGTCTTGCACTGTTTCCGGATTTTTCGCCATTGTTGTTTGCAAACTCCACGCGGCATAGTTATCAAATCCTAACAACGCTGCTTTCTTTGCGCGCAACTCGACAATTTCTTTTATAATACCTCGCGTATCATTGTCGCCTCCATCAGCGCGCATCCACGCCGAAGTAAATAGCTTTTCGCGGCTGTCTCTATTGTCCATAGATTGCAACATCGGCTGTTGGGTAGTGTTCAATAGCGGGATTGTCCATCCTTCACTGTCTTCATTCTTGTAGGAATTCAACGCTTCCTCAGATAGGCCAGCCAACTGCTCTTTGTCGGTAAACGTAACCGCACCGTCATTATTAGCCGCCAAAAGTGTTTTTCCGAATTGAGTGGTCAACGTTGCCAATCTCGAGTTGTATTTTTTGAGCTCTTCCTTGTCTTCTTCAGAAAGATTTGCTCCTGCAATTTCGAAGTTTTTGTAATACTCTTCGAGGAGTTTCATCGACTCAGCATCTAAGCCCAGTTCATCTTTCTTTCCATAAAGCGTTTTAATGCGCTGGAACAACTTGTCGTTTAGATAAATTCCATCGTTTAACTCCGAAAACTTCGGTGCTAACTCTTCGGAAATTTCTTGAATCGTCTCGTTGGTGTGTGCCGAACTCATCGCATAAAAAACACGTTGGGTTCGCGTTAACAAATCGCCACTCTTTTCCATCGCAACAATTGTGTTTTCAAAAGTTGGCTCTTCTTCACTGTTGGCAATGGCTTCGATGTTTGCTTTCTTCTCTTCAATTCCCTGAAGCAATGCAGGACGGTAATGCTCGTCTTTAATCTTTGAAAAGTCGGGTGCGTAATACGGTAGCGTGCTCTCTACCAAGAATGGGTTGTCTTCCATAGCGGCATCATCTTTAGTTGTCTTTTTGTCTGCATCGTTACACGAAGATAACAACACGGCAAGCACTAAAAATGTGATTGTTTGTTTCATAGTTCTGTTGATTTTTAATTTAAGGGGCAAATATACGCAAATTGAAGGTAATTGCTCTGCAGTTCCTTATATACTAACAATTTATAGCAATAGTGAAATTAGAAAAACGGTCGGTACATATGCACCCGAAAATCAATCGCCGATAAATTGGGATTTTCTTTTTTCATTTTCTTATACAAAGGAAGGCTGCCCATCGCCCTGTTTGCTGCACCCGATGGCGCTAATAGCGACACGGTTTTTATCACTCTTTTGTCGTCTGGCAGTTGAAACTGATGCACGCGAGGCATGGTAGTAGTAATGGGCTTCAACTTCAACCCGTACTCTTTTAGGTTTCTTCTGAAAAAATATTCGGGTCCGTTTTTACTGTTTCCTCCAGTGAACAAGATGGTCTGTAACGAAGCGTTTTGCTGCAAGATTGCAACGAGGTCGCGCAGTTGATAACGACCGATGCCGATGTCGGATGCATCGATTTTTTCGCGTTTAGCCCAAGCGACCATATCGGAAATTCCGATGCCATGCGTTTGTAGAAAGTGTTCGCGTTGTGCGATGGCTTTGGCAGTGGTTTCGTATGTTAAATTCAAGTCGAATAACCGGTCTAAAATTTGCCATAACTGCCCATCGCGACTGCCATAACAAAAATCGACATCGCCTTCTTTTAATTCGCCAGTAGAAAACCGTGGCGGTGGCAACGTACCGACAATTAACTTGGTTGCATTTTCAGGGATATAAGGGGGATATGGATGTTCGTGGTGAAACAAAATATATTATTTAATATTTAAGTCTCTTTGATTTTTTTAAATGAGCATTTCTTTTAAACTGATCATTCGATGATAAATAGTGTATCGCTAAAATCAATTGAATATTTCTATCGTCTAAATCAAAATGTTTTTTGTCTTTAAGTACTTGTTCATATCGTATATCAAAGCTTCCGAAATCCCCTGACGCCTGAATACGCATCAAATACTCAGCGATTCTTGGATTCAATCTCGCTAATTCGGATAGGTACTTTTGATATTTTCCATTCATAACTGCACAAATATCTTGAGCTTTAGTTTGACTTGGAAAGTAAGTAGATTCACAAAACCTCCAAATTTCCTTAAAGGTAGACTCTGAAATTTGCTCGTATAGGTTTTCCTGCTTTTTAAAGTTTATTAATGTCCAAAAACTATTATTACTTGTCTCTCTAAAGTTTAGCGGTATGCGTTGATAGCAAGTTTTAAAATCATCATCCTGATTTAAACATATTTCTGATTTGAAAAAATCTATTATTCTATTCAAATCACCTATTTGTTCAACGGTAAAATGCCTATTTAATTCAATTGATGTATCAAAGGTATTATAAGCTTTACAAGAAAAATCAATTGTAAAATTAAAATTACAGATAGCAGCTTTATCGCATTTCTTACAATATGCATAACTACCGTATAAAAACAGGTTCGTTTTCCCTTTCAGTATATTCCTCACTATAGCCGTAGCCATCGTAATCAAAACCTAAAACGCCTTCTAAGCTGTCTATATTATTATCGATGACATAACGGGTCATACTCCCTCGAGCTTTTTTTGCAAAGAATGCGATAATCTTCAATTCTCCGTTTTTAAAATCTTTAAATACCGGAGAAATGACGGGCACTTTAAGTTGCTCTTCATCTACCGCTTTGAAATATTCGACACTGGCAAGGTTTAAGAAAAGTTCATCGTCTTTCAATTCACTATTCAATTCGGCAGTAATCGTTTCCTTCCAAAAATCATACAGATCTTTATTTCTTTTGACGGCAAGTTTATTTCCCATTTCCAAGCGATAAGGCTGCATTAAATCGAGTGGTCTGAGCACGCCGTACATCCCTGTCAATATGCGCAGTGTATTTTGAAGTTGGTCTAATTTTTCTACGGGAATGGTGTACGCATCCAATCCGGTATAGACATCTCCCGAATAGGCATAGATTGCTGGTCGGGCATTTTTGGGCGTAAAAGGTGTTTCAAACTCCTTATAGCGCTGGTAGTTTAGATCGGCCAATTTATCGCTGATATTCATAAGGTCTTTCAGCGCGCTTTTACTCATCCGCGACAGTTTATTATTTATAAGCTTAGCTTCCTCCAAAAACTTAGGCTGCGTAAACCGGTCTGTCGGCAATGCTGATTCGTAGTCTAAACTTTTTGCTGGAGATACAACTATTTTCATTTTTGCTAATTTAAAAATCTATTAATAGGGGAAACTTAATTTCGGTCATGAAGATCAATAAAAATATGCTTAAAAACAAGAAGTTTTACACGGCATACGATCTAACGCGCAAGGCCTTGTAGACATCTTTCATATTTTCCTTAGAATCGGAAAGCACGATTAAGACATCGCCTTCTTCTATGACAGTGCTTCCGTCGGGGGTGATGTATTTTTCGTCCCGTTTAATCATAGCGATGATGGCCGAGCGCGGAAATTCTAGATCGACGATTCGCTTCCCAACCGTTTTGTTCGTCTCTCCGATGCCAATTTCGCGCATTTCCGTTTTTGGATGCTCTTCCATAAACTGTTCCGATGGGCTCAGTATTTTTTCTTTTGAAGGGCGGCTTACTTTCAACCACTTGGCTACCACACCCAAGGATGTTCCTTGAATGAGGATGGAAGTGAGCGCAATAAAAAACACGATATTAAAGATCATATCGGCTTTTTCAATGCCAGCCAATAAAGGATAGGTTGCAAACACAATCGGTACGGCACCGCGAAGACCGACCCAAGAGATATACACCCGTCGGCGCATTCGCATTTTGAAAAACATCAAACTCAGGAAAACGCTCACAGGTCTTGCCACAAACATCAGGAACAAGGAAATGACCAATCCGATTCCGATTACGGGAACAATTTGCGAAGGCAACACCAACAATCCTAAAGTAAGGAAAAGCACAATTTGCATCAGCCAAGCCAATCCGTCGTACATTCTCAAAATTGTTTTTTTATGGATGATGTATTTATTTCCCAAGTAAAGTCCACAGATGTATATCGCTAAAAACCCATTTCCACCAAAGAAATCGGTTACTGAAAACGTGATAAACATCAAGGCAATCATCAAAACAGGATACAATCCTTCGAAGTCTAACTTTATGCGATTGATAATGATTTTACTCGCTCTTCCAAAAGCAAATCCTGCCACGGTTCCCAAAATCATCTGTTGTAAGAAAACGGGAATCATCGAGGGGATACTCTGTTCTGGGTTCATGACCAATCCGAGGAACATAATAGTCAACACATACGCCATAGGGTCGTTACTCCCACTTTCCAACTCCAAGGTTGGTCGTAAATTAGTACGTAGGGCTAAGTTTTTAGATCGCAAAATCGAAAACACTGCAGCTGCGTCGGTTGAAGAGACGATACTTCCTAACAACAAGCTTTCGTATATCGTGAAGTCTGTGATATAATACACGAAGGTTCCCAATGTCACAGCGGTCAACAGAACGCCTATGGAAGACAGCACAATTCCTTCTCTTAAAATAGGACGCACCGCCTTCCAATCGGTATCGAGGCCCCCGCTAAAAAGGATAAAGTTTAAAGAAATCACGCCGATCATTTGGGCGATTTGCGGATCGTTGAACGTTATACCACCAATGCCATCTTCACCGGCCAACATGCCGACACCCAAGAAAAATATCAGGGTTGGCACCCCGAATTTATACGACGTCTTACCTGCAAAAATGCTAATGAGTAATAAAATCGAACCAACAAGAATGATGTTTTCTATAGTAAGGTGCACGCGAAAAGGGTTTTTTTCGTTTTACAATTTGCAAAAATACGTATTATAGCAGGAAATATTTATCAATATCTCAGGTCTTTCAATAATTGTCGTTTAAAAAATTTGAATAAATTATATCTTGTACATATCAGCGGAAGGTTTTATTCTTACGCAGCTTAAAAGCTTAACTTTGCAACTTATTGAAAATATATGACAAACGAAGTTCTCTCATTACGCAAGGTTAACGTAACGCGCTATATCAGCCCGTTGCGTGAAGGTGGTTCGCTACCTGCTTTGGCGGAAGCCGATGACGGTTTCAAGTACGTCTTGAAATTTCGCGGCGCTGGCCATGGCATAAAAGCGCTTATTGCCGAATTATTAGGTGGAGAAATTGCTCGAATCCTCGGCCTGAAAGTTCCCGAACTTGTCTTCGCCAATTTAGACAAAGCTTTTGGGCAGCGTGAAGGCGATGAGGAAATTCAAGATTTGCTGAAAGGAAGTCAAGGACTCAACCTCGGACTTCATTTTCTGTCGGGAGCGTTTACTTTCGATCCTGTTGCAACCGATATCGATGCCACTCTCGCGTCGAAAATTGTGTGGTTGGATGCTTTTATCACCAATATTGATCGCACGGTGAAAAACACCAATATGTTGTGGTGGAATAAAGCCTTATGGTTAATCGATCACGGGGCTAGTTTCTATTTTCACCACGCGTGGCGCAATTGGGACACACAGGCGAAAAGTCCCTTTCCTTATATTAAAGACCATGTGTTGTTGTCGTCTGCTTCTGAAGTAGCAGCAATTAACGAGGAATTCGTCGCGCTTTTATCCGATGAAAGACTGCTTGAAATCACTGATCTCATTCCCGAGAATTGGTTGGAATGGGAAGGTGCAGATCAAAGTCCAGCCGAGATTCGAGCTGTCTATTCTCAGTTTTTAATCACGCGAAAAAACAATGCTATCAACTTTGTAAACCAGATTCAGGATGCCCGGAAAACACTTATTTGAATATGCCGTTGTCCGTTTGGTTCCCCGTGTGGAAAGGGAGGAATTTATCAATATAGGGGTAATTCTCCTCTGTACACGTGCCAATTACCTCAACTGTAGGTTTCATCTCGACCAAAAGAAACTTCGCATGTTATGTGATACAATAGACGAACACGATATTGCAGACAATATAGAAGCATTCAAGAAAATATGTCACGGAGCACAAGACGGTGGCGAGATTGCCGAGTGGGAAGCTATTGAGCGTTTTAGATGGCTCACGGCACATCGGAGTGCGTCTATCCAAACTTCGCGACCCCATCACGGATTTACAGATGATTTAGATGCTACGTTGGATAAACTTTTCGAGGAGTTGGTACTTTAGTTTCTCTATTTGAAACAAGCTTACCTCAAGCTGCACAGTGATTTTTAAAGATGCGCTGTGACGCCCATAATAAAGTTTCTCCCAGCTCCTGAAACTCCTGAGCCAAAAGTGCGATAGCGTTGGTCTGTCAAGTTTTCAACACCCACACTGAGGTCGAAACGTTTGTCTAAACGATAAAGACTTTTAAAATTTAGCGTGTACCACGCAGGCGCATAAGGATTCCCATGTTCATCTTTGGCGTATAATTCGACCTTTTTTAATTCGCCAATTGGCATATTATCAAAACTACGTTCGCCGTTGTACCTCACGTTCAGCTCCATCTGCAATCCTTTGTTGGCATATTTTAATTTGGAAACTCCGAAAAAAGGCACGGCATGGCGTATTGGGCTCGTTTCGCCCGGAGCAAATTCTTCCTCTCCTCTTTGAAAATTGACACTGGTATCGAATCGGAAACCTTGTGGTAGTTTGATTTCCATACCCACTTGCATGCCATAAATATTGGCAACTGCCGAATTCTGCAAGGCTTGCACCCTACTCATTTCACCTTGATACATAATACTATCTCTTCCGTTTAAGGTATAGTCGTGACGCATCATTGAATTGTTGAGGTGCGAATAGTATCCGGTAACTTCCAACTTTACGACGTCTTCAAAAATTTTTGCAACGCCCAAATCGATATTATAAGCGTATTCAGGTTTTAAGTCGGGATTTGGAACAACGACCAATCCTGGAGCAGAATCGAAAATCTTCCCAACATCATCGACATTTGGCGCACGGAAAGCGGTGCCAAAATTAGTCGTCAACACCCACGTATGATCAGGTCTGTAAACACCGCCAACACTCCCTGTCAGCGCACCGTGACTCAAGTTGGCATTTGTGAATGGCAAAGGGTAAAAAGTAGTGTCGAATTCAGAATCCAGTACAATGTGATTATAGCGAATCCCAGCGCTCAATGTCAGCCTGTCATGTACTTTAAACCGGTCGGTAACATAAGCAGCAATCGACTGCCACGAACTCTTTGGATAGCGACTGGGTCCACGTTCTAAACTTTTGGTGTTTACATCTTGAATCGAACCTTCAGAAACCACATCATCATACACATATTCTACGCCGTAGAAGAGTGTGTTTCGCTTGCTTATCGTTTTTGTATAATCGGCATTGAAAGAATAGGCGTTTACTTTTTCCTTTTGGATGTGCAACGCTGATGAATTAAAATTTCGATTCAACCTACTTTCCTCAAAGTATTGATGTGCGAACCGCAACTGCATCTGGTCGAAAATCGAGGTCGCGCCACTGTATTCCGCACCCAAGTTATTCATCATCCAAATTTGCGGTCCGTAATCCCACCTGCCGTAGCGTGCTGTTCCGTTCCGTTGGCGCAAATGGCGATCGTACCTTCCAAAATCGGAGGTTTCGGAATAATGAAATCCATAGTCTACATCCCAATGGCTTTCAGGTCGGAACCTAATCTTCTGCATCACATTGGACTGTGCGTAAGCAGTTGGAATTTGAAGGAGCTTGTCGTCTTGACTAACAACAACATCCGTATCGCCTTGACGCTGTATGTAGTAGTCTTTGATGTATTCCTCCGGCCCATGGCTACCCTGTCGTAGATGGTCGAAATCCCAATGGCTGATGCTGGTTAGGAAACTCCATTTCTCGAAGCCTACATTAATATCAAAATGTCCGGTTTTTTCGTGGTTTGCCGAAGCGTAACGCGCCACACCTTTTCCTGAAATGTGCAGGTTGTCACCGATAGCAAACTTTGGTTTTAGGGTTTGAAAACTCATCACACCTCCAACGGCATCGCTTCCATAAATCACAGAGCCCGGACCGAAAATTACTTCGGTATTTTCCATCGCAAAAGGATCTAAATTGATGACATTTTGAAGGTTTCCAGAACGGAAAATAGCCGAATTCATCCGCACACCATCCACCGAATACAGCAACCGATTGGCGGCGTATCCACGAATCATAGGACTTCCTCCCCCTTGTTGGCTCTTTTGAATATAGACCCCACCCGAAATGCCCAAAAGATCGGCAGCTGTCTGTGGGTTTTGAAGGGCGACATCTCTTGTCGTAATGGTCATGGTTTTTGCCGGCACATCGTTTCTTCGCTGTTGCCACTTATTGGCGGAAAGCACCACTTCGTCTAAGCTAAAATTGTCAGTCTCCAACAAAACAACATAGGCTGCTGCTTCAATTTCATCGTATTCCAAAACCGCGGTCTTATAACCGAGACTACGGATTTCTATCCAATCGCCTTTTTTGAAAACAGAAAAATCTGCCTCACCTTTTCCGTTAGCCGTTGTAAACCGCGATCCATCGGTCGTGCTTAAACTGGCAAAACTAACAGCATCGTCTGTTTCTTCATCGATAATGATTACGGTTTGGCCAAACGCTCCTATTGAAAAAGAGATAAGTAATAGGAAGTAGAAATGTTTCAATGAATTGATTTTTTCAATTAAGGTATAAGAATCTATACGGAGGTATAATGATAACAAATTGCAATCCCTTAGGCGCTATAGTTGCGCACCAAAATACGCAAATTTATCTTGACAGGTTTTCAATGCCGCATGCTTGTAAGTTTTGAAGTTATTTGATTTCCCCTTGAAAGCTAATCGAATCTCTATTACGACTTTTTATGGTGAGGGTTGCATAGCCCGAATCACCAACAATCATGGTTATTTCGAATCTGTCTTTCTTAGTTTCTACAATTGCTGATACGAAGTGCTCGTTTTCTGCCTGGGATATGGTATAGTTTAATGGCTCTCCCTTAAATCGAAGCCCATCGTCTTTGCCCACGGCAATGCCCCCGCGAACGGAACCAAAATATGGTAAAACACTAACAATTTCAGTGGGTGAAAAACGCACATAATAGTTGTCGCCCACCACACTTTTAGACGCCATGCGCATCGGTATTGCTGTATTGACGACAAATTCAAACTCTTTGGACGCCATCAATTGGTCGATCTGATTTGTCGGTGTTTCGCTAATCGTCTTTTTTTCGACTTTAACCGATTCTTTTAATGTTTTTTGTGCCGTTGCGTTTCCGATAAAAAAGCAGGACAATATTAGTATTGATAGATATGTTTTCATCATTGTTATTTTAGAATGAAACGGCTCAAAATTTATACCAAACTGAGGATAATGGTTGTTATTTCATTTTCATTGCCCCAAACAAAATGCAATACCCACAATATCTATTAAAATAATTTCTTTTTCTATATTTTTAGTACTTTTAGCCCAACTACTACCAAAAAATAAATTCAAATTATGCGCATTATTTCAATTGTTATCTTTCTGTTTATAAGCTCGTTCGTGTACGCACAAGAGTTTGCAGAAGAAGAAGTACAGACCGATTCTCTTTTTTCATTAAATGAGACGGAACAACACACTAGTATTAAACCCTTACGTGTCGGTCTTCGCATTGGCGTACCCAACCTCATCACCGGAAATATTGAATACGTCACACCACTCTTTGATAATCGGGTGGCTCTCACTGTTGATTACATGGGAATTACTAGAAGTTTTACGGAAGGTATCTTTCGTTTTGATAACTTCGAAGCTGGCGCCAATGTCTATTTTAATAACAAAGGTAAAGGGCTCTATGGCTCGATTACTTATCTCTCATTTCGAAGTGGTGTTGGTTTCGAAGATTATAAATTCTCGGAAGATTTCAGAAGTGATGGAAGAGCTGATTTCGACTTCGATTCTTTCAATATTAAACTCGGGGCCAAACTTGGAAACACAATTTACTTTAGAGTTGAACTAGGATATGGTATTGGAAACATTCCTGACCACGTAACCGTTGTTGGCACTATAAACAACCGCGAAGTGACGGCTCGAGAAGATATTCCTGACGTTTTTGGAGTTAGTACCTCGGGGACACTAATATTTAATATTGGTTTTGGCGTTGCTTTCTTATAAGTAAACGACTTCAAAATACAAACAAAAAAGCTGCTTCAGAACCTATTCCAAAGCAGCTTTTATTGGTTTTTATAGATTTGTAATCAGTCTTGCTTAATACCTCGTAATGGCACCAAACCCATTAAATTTTTCCAACTCACCTTTTGGAAGGAAAACGACATCACCTCCAAAATCCATGTTGATTTCGATCATTTCGTCATAAATATCATCGATAATCCCGGTTTCGTTTCTGCGTTCGTCTGCCACGTATTCAATTTGGTTGTCTTCCGTTAGTATTGCAGGCTGAAAAAGTCCCTGCTCCACAAAAAGTGTTCTAATGCGTCCGTCGTGAATTGCTCGCCAAATCTCGTTTGTGTCGCTCAAAAACCTGTTTTGGCCCACAGCTTTTTTGAGATCTTGTTTACGCTTGTTATTTTTTTCAGCAACATATTCCTTCATCACTTTCCACGCTTCTTCTACAATCGTATGAACGGGTTCGTTAATCATGCCTTTATCCAACCGAACCGGAACAATCGCATCTTTATCATCGGCAACGGTCAGGTAAAGATTGTTGTTTTCCTCTAGACCACAGAGAAGCACGGGCATCGGGTTGGCTTTTCTCACTTCATTCATCTTCTTGTCTGCCACGTTAAAATACTCGGCCGTTAAGTTGGTCTGTTTCTGAGCAATCATATGGGCTGCTCTATTGGTGGTGTGAAACGTCTTGTTTTCATACGGAAATTCCCCGCGAACCTCACGAACCGATTTGCCGCTCGCTGCTTCAATCAGTCGAACATTCTCTTGACTCAGCACCATAATGTAATATTGGGTTTCTAAATGAAGCGCTCGAATCAAATCTCGGGTAGCAAATGTTTGATCGATAACCACACGATCTTCAACTTTGATGGGCAAACGCAAATATTCGGCAACGTCTTCATTGACAAAGAGAATCAAACTCTCAATGTTTTGACTGTGATCAATCTTACTGGCCAGTTCATTCACACGTTTTACCAATTTATCGGCGTCTCTTTTGCCAATATCATTTGTCAGTCTGGTCTCTACTTCCTTAATCAAATTCTTTAAACGGAGGTCATCGTTTAAATACTCTGGTTTCGATCTATGCGACGTCATAATGATGGTTACACACTTGTCGGCACGGATGCTCTTTAGTTCATTGATTTTCACGTTCATTTCAAAAGATTTTTAATTAATTGTATTTTTTAATACGTACTGCATCCCCAAAGGAATGACAATGCATCTAATTCCTCAGAAGTTAGAAAATTAACCTATTACCCCCAAACAAACACTGACATTTGACAGTTTCCTAACATTATTTATAAAAATCTCTTGAAAGAAAGATAATTTTCTATTTACCCTTTGGGATTTAGATGGTTATAGCGCGCTATTGGGGTTTTATGTAGTAATTGGATTTAAAAAAATATCACTCCATCATTTTCATCTGAAACTCGATAATACATTCAGAAATACCCCGGTCTATTTTTTCTCATCCAAAACAGGGAACTTAGCAGGTGTAAGTAGTAAAATAATCAATGTGATTAGCCCTGCTACCACCATTCCAAAATACACATTGTGGGTGGCGTCGAAAAACGCTTGGCGAAGAAACAAACTCACCTCCGACACCGCCTGATTGGATTGCAATACTTCAACAACTTGATTGACTCCCGGCAATGCTGCCTGTAGTGTTTCGGGCGCATTGTCAATTCTATCGGTCAACACCGAATTAAAGATAGCGGCAAAAATGGCGGCACCGAGACTCTGCCCAAAATAGCGCGAAAACATACTCGTTCCGGTAACGGTTCCGCGTTGCTCCCACACCACTGTAGATTGAATTCCTACAATGAGTGGGGTTGTAATCAAACCAAATCCGGCACCCAAGGTCATTTGCACGGCGACCAAAACCCAAACGGGTCCAGGAAATGGCATCAATAAAAACCCAAGGGCTCCAATAATTACGATGATGATTCCAACCAGAGCGGTATTTCTAAAACCAACGCGCAGGTATAATCTTCCCGACAATCCCGACGAGAGCGGCCACGTAATACTCATGCTCGCCAAAATGAATCCAGCTGCCATCGCGCCAACACCCGTAACGGATTGTGCAAAAACCGGTAAAAACATACTCGGGCCCATCGTGGCTACGCCCATTCCGATGGTCGCCAGGTTTGCCCCCACAATGATGCGTCGTTTCCAAACCCAACCGGGCAGAATGGGTTCTTCGGCCCGCCGTTCGATCTGAATGGTAATGGCGATCATTATGAGTCCAAATCCTACAATAGATGCCATCTGCCACGAAAACCACGGCCAAGACTGACCTCCTTGAAGGAGTATATACATCAACACACTTCCTGTAATCAGCATCGAAATGGCTCCTGCCCAATCTACTTTATGGCGTTTTAACTGCACATTTTCATGCAAGTATTTTGATATGAGAATAATTGAGCCTAAACCGATGGGAATATTGATGAAGAAAATCCAGCGCCAAGAAGCATAATCTGCAAAAGCACCGCCTATTGCGGGACCCAAAATTGCCGACACGCCCCACACACTGGATAGCCATCCTTGGATTTTTGCCCGCTCGCGAATGGTATAAATATCGCCTGCGATTGTATTTACGGTTGCCATAATCGCACCGGCACCCATCGCTTGAACACCTCGAAAAGCGATTAAGGAAACCATATTCCAAGCAGCACCACAAGCCGCAGAGCCGATAAGAAAAACAATAATTCCAAAAATCAACAACGGTTTTCGTCCGTAGATATCGGCGAGTTTACCGTAAACAGGAATGGTAACCGTTTGAACCAATAAGTAGATGGAAAACAACCAGCTGAAAAGCGAAAACCCTCCTAAATCTCCCACAATATGCGGAATGGCCGTAGCGACAATCGTATTGTCCATAGCCGCCAAACTCATCGTCAGCATCAGCGCAGTAAGAATTAAATTCTTGCGCATTTCTTTGGCGGGTTTATCTGGAGTAGAATCCTGTGTCAATTTTTTCGGGTAAAGTTAATCAAAGTAGAACGGTCTAATTACAAGAACAGTTTTAATAAAGAATCGATATATATCGCTATGAGAATAAGGTTTTTAAAAGGATATGACATTATCAACTATTGGAGTGCGAAGATACACATCTTATTTTGCGTTATCTACGTTTTTAAAAAACTCGAGCATTTCATGGTTTACCAGATTGGTTTGATCTACGGAAAGAAAATGTCCCGAATCGTGAATCATTTTACCGACTGCCTTGGGGATGAATTTTTCGGCTTTTCGCAACGTTCTTCCATTATTGAAGATATCGTCTTCTCCCACCAGAACCAGCACGGGGACATCGAGTGTTCGCAGTTCTTTTTTAGAAAATGGACGCATGGCGGTAGTAAATTTTCTTAGGGAATCATTCTTCTTCCCGAGACGGTATTGCTCTAAAAAATCTGCATTGATTCCCTTCGAATTGATAGATAATGTGGACATGGTTCGGGAGATTCGTTTGTCTCTGGAATACATTACATTCATCATATTTTTCAATAAAGCCGGACTTGGCGGAATCCACACAAAAGTCTGCACGGGACTCAGCAAAATCACACTTTTTAAATTGCCGTTATGGTGCAATGCCAAATCCATAGCCAGCCAACCCCCGCGCGAGGGGCCAATTAAATGATAGGATTCTAAATTTAAAGCGGCGAATACTTCTTGATACCAGGCTCTGATTTCACTGATATTTTTAAATTTCTTTGTCGCGTAGGATTTTCCGGGCTCAATCAGCAAGTCGATGGCAAAAATCCGATAATGTTGGGTCAAGGCTTTTGCATTGGGATACCACATGGTAGCGCTGGAACTCAGACCATTGAGCAACACTATGGGCGTGGCATTTTGGGGTCCACTTACAATTACGTGAGCCGTTCCGTGCGAAGTAGGGATGTATAAGTCTTCATAAGGCACTTCCCAATGATCCATAGTTCGGTCGTAAGCCTCAAAATAGGCTTTTTGGTGTGGAGCTGGGTTGGTAATATACTCAGGCTCTTTTTTAAATTCCGCATAGTCATCCCCACCTCCGAAAGCAGAGAGGATAAAAATTGCGACAATAAAACCGATAATCCGAATCTTCTTCATGATGAATGGGCAACACGTGCAAAGTTAAAATATCCCTATATTAACTGCCCACCCCACAACCAACTTGTCAAAGATTTAACATCCAACCCTTTCACTTTTAATCGATACTTTTAAGGAAGTCTAATATTTTTTGGTTTACAATTTCGGGTTGGTCCACCGATAAGAAGTGTCCAGAATTCTCAATGATTTCTCCTTTGCCATATGGCATGTGCTTTTCGATTAACGCCAGCGATTTTTTATTGTTCATAAGATCGTTATCACCCACCAAAACGAGCACAGGCATCTTTAGCTTCTCAAAATCGCTGTTGGCAAAAGGCTTCATTTGTATCATGAATTTATTCAACGTGTCGTGTTCTTTCGCGATGCGGTATTGATTTAAGAAATCGTCATCAATATTTTCGGGTTCGGCAGACATGGTGGACATGGTACGCGTAATCCGTTTTTCTTTTGAAAAGAATACGTTGGCAATATTTTTCAACAAGTCTGACGAAGGTGGCGTCCAGATGATGGTCTGGGCTGGACTCAACAAAATCATACTGCGGATGTTCCGTTTACTTCTCAGTGCTAAATTAGTCGCCAACCAACCGCCTCGAGACGTCCCGATTAAATGATAAGCATCTAAATCCAACGCCCACAACACTTCTTGATACCACGCCGTAACCTCATCCAAATCTTCAAAGTCTGCCGTTTTATACGATTTTCCAGGTTCGATAATTAAATCGATTGCAAAGAGGCGAAATTCTTTGGATAATGCCTTGGCATTTGGATACCACATCGTAGAACTCGCCGCCATCCCATGAAGGAGCACAACAGGCTCGCCATTTTTGGGACCACTAATGATGACGTGTGCGGTTCCTTTGGATGTGGGAATGTACAGCTCTTCATAAGCCACACCCCATTTTTGAAGTACTTTGTCATAAGCCTCGAAATATGTTTTTTGTGCTGGCGTGGGATTGGTGATGTATGCAGGTTCTTTTTTAAACGCTGCATACGCATCTGCATCATGGGTGCCGCTGTTCTTACACGAAACCATTACGGCAAACAGGACTAAAAGAATCTTGAACCTTCTCATATTTTGAATATCCATTACAAAGTAGTTTTGGCGATATGCAATATTACCTAATAAAAAAATCTTCCAAGTTTATAAACCAATACAATCCGTTACGAATGGTATTTTGATCTAAACTTGGAAGATTTAATAACGTAAACGCGATGATTACTTCGCTATTGTCAGTTCATCGATAATATGCGTAGCGTCGGCAAATTTGTCGATGATGAAAAGCACATAACGTATATCGACGTTGATACAACGTTGTAGTTCATCGTCGAAAATAACGTCGCCTGCCATTGCTTCGATGTTTCCGTCGAACGCAATTCCGATCAGTTCTCCTTTTCCGTTAAGGACAGGTGATCCCGAGTTTCCTCCGGTGATGTCGTTATTGGTTAGGAAGTTAACCGGCAACGTTCCGTCTTTATCGGCATATTGGCCAAAGTCTTTCTTCTCGTATAAGTCGATTAGCTTTTGTGGCATATCGAATTCTGGATCGCCAGGTTTATATTTTGCTACAGTTCCTTTTAGGCTTGTGTAGTAATTATCGGCGATATCGTTTGTTGGATCTGCCGGAAGCGAGGTAATACTACCGTAGGTTAAACGCAACGTACTATTCGCGTCGGGATAATATTTTTCGTCAGGATTTTGCAAACGCATGCCTTGAATCATCATGCGATAGGCTTTTTGGAAATCGGCGTCCCATTTTTCCTCTTCTTCCGTTTTGTATCGGTATCGGTTTATAATATCAACCGAAAGCATATACATCGGATCTGTTTTTAGGGCATCCGGATCTGGGTTTTTCAAGAAAGCTTCCACTTTCTCTTTGGATTCGAAAATACTTTTTGACAAAATTTCATCGACATATCCTTTCCAACCCAATAATCCTTGGTTGTTTTCTTTTGCAAATTCAGCGACCATCGGCGCGATGTTCTGCGCTTTTCTTGAATATAAATCCAATTGTGCTGCTAACAGATCTTTTTCTAAAGGCAAGTACAATCCGTCGTATAAACTCGTGATTTCTTCATCGAGTTTGGGTTGGATTTCGGCTTGCTTCGCTTCATTTTGCTCAATATAATACCCAATTGTATTCCCCAAACGATATGGAATGGTAGCCATTCGCACACGCAACATCATCATAAGATAGTTGTTATGACGACTGATTTCGTTCGTATTTTTGTAATACTCGTTAATCACCGGCATCACGTTCGCATATTCGCGATTTTTCTTTTTAGATGCCCATTTTTGGAATTCCCTTTCGTTGGCGTATTTGGTTTCAGCGGTTTTGTGTTGTTGTAGCGCGTCGATCATCCCTTGGCGGTTTTTCCAGTAATTGGCAATACCGGCATAGCTAGAAGCATAGTCTATGCTCACTTGGTTGTCTTCTTTCATATGCCTTTCCATAACATCCATAGCTGTTCTGGAAGCCTCTACCCACGCTGGATAGGCGTAATTTACGTTTTGCTCGATTCCGGCACCTGGCATCCAACGGTTTGTTCTTCCAGGATAACCAAGAATCATAGCGTAATCGTCTTCTTCGTAACCTTTAATACTTGTGGTGAGGTGGTATTTTGGTTTTAATGGTACGTTATCCTCGGAATATGCCGCAGGATTTCCATCTTTGTCGCCGTAAACGCGGAACAATGCAAAATCTCCGGTGTGTCGTGGCCACTCCCAGTTATCGGTATCGCCACCAAATTTTCCGATACTTTCGGGTGGTGTTCCTACCAAACGCACATCGTCATAATCTTGGTATACGAAATAATAGTACTCGTTGCCGCTGTAGAAAGATTTTACGGAAACCGTATATTTTCCACCTTCGTTATTTTCTTGCTCAATTTTAGCAATTTCACGGTTGATGGTTCTTTCGCGCTCTTCTTCGCTCATTTCATCGTTTACTAACGACAGAATACGTTCTGAAACGTCGTCCATGCGCACGAAAAACCGTACCGATAATTGTCTTGGCTTTAATTCGTCTTCATAGGTCTGAGCCCAGAAGCCATTTTTTAGATAATCGTTTTCGGCAGTAGAAAGGCCTGCGATAGCGCCATAACCACAGTGGTGGTTTGTGAGCACCAAACCGTTTTCTGAAATGATTTCGGCTGTACATCCCCCACCAAATTGGACGATGGCATCTTTTAGGCTCGCGTTATTAATACTGTAGATTTCTTCGGGGGTAAGTTGGAGCCCGAGTTTTTGCATATCGCGATAGTTTAGTCGCTCGATATGCATTAGAAACCACATCCCTTCATTGGCGGTTACCGGCAAGGTAAATACCGCTATGAATAGATAAAGAAAAAGTTTTCTCATAAATAGCAGATTTTGATATTAGATATTGGAATTTTAAAATGCTGATAGCTCAGCGAAAATTAGAACTGTAAATATACTATAAAGATGCGGCTTGACGAGACCTAAAAATGGGAATTATATTTTTGATTAACAGCCAAGGAATTTGCGAGTCATGTTCAAGGAGATGGTCCGTTCCGACATTTTGATGTGTTCTCCTGATTGATTTATAATTCGCCCCCGTTGCGTTAAGGATTGCAGTGGAAATCATTTTTTTGATGGAGCAACAGAAAGATGGTGTCTTTTCAACTTTGCCCACGATAAATTCCAAGACCTTACCACGAAATCGTAAGCGCCGCGGGCATCGCCAAAATAATCAACCACAATGTGTTCCAATACTACATGGCGTGGCGGGCATAATTACGCCATTTTTCGAGGCAAGTTGCCATATCTTCGGGGATGGGTGCTTCGAAACGCAAGAACTTGTCACTTGTGGGATGTTGAAATCCGAGGGTGCGTGCGTGTAGCGCCTGGCGGGGCAACACTTTAAAGCAGTTGTCCACAAACTGTTTGTATTTTGTGAATGTGGTTCCTTTTAGAATTTTTTCTCCACCGTACCGCTCATCGTTAAAAATAGTATGCCCGATGTGTTTGAGATGCACACGGATTTGATGGGTTCTGCCCGTTTCGAGACGGCAGGAAACTAAGGTGACGTATCCAAAGCGCTCCACTACTTTGTAATGGGTAACCGCCGGTTTGCCGCGTTCTTCCTCATCGTTTTCATAAACGGTGTTTTGCAGTCTGTTTTTAGGATGACGGCCGATATTGCCTTCGATTGTACCTGCATCTGCTTCTAAATCACCCCACACAAGGGCGAGGTATTCGCGTTCGGTAGTTTTGTTAAAGAACTGCTGGGCCAAACTCGTCATGGCATCTTCCGATTTTGCAACCACGAGCAAACCACTGGTGTCTTTGTCTATTCTATGCACCAAGCCAGGGCGATCGCTGCTGTTTTTTGGCAGGTTTTCAAAATGATAGGTCAGGGCGTTTAAAAGTGTTCCGCTGTAATTTCCATGACCGGGATGAACTACCATTCCTGGCGGTTTATTGACCACCAGCAAGTCGTCGTCTTCGTAAACAATATCGATGGGTATGTTTTCTGGAACAAGCAGATATTCATAGGGCGGATGTTCGAAAAGCACGGTGACAATATCTCCAGGTTTTACTTTATAGTTCGCCTTAACGGCACTGCCATTGACGTGGATGTTGCCAGCTTTGGCGGCTTTCTGAATTTTGTTTCGCGTGGCTTTTTCGATGAGATTCATCAAATATTTATCTACGCGAAGCGGATTTTGTCCCTTGTCTGCCGTAAATCGGTAATGCTCATACAAGTCGTCGTTGCCTTCGTCTTGGGTTGTTTCTTTAGAATCCGCCATTTAAAATTTCGTTATCATCATAATCATCGCTGTTTTCTTCGTCGCTTTCGTCTGCTTCTGTTCGCAATCGGTTTTGTGATTGATCTCCAACAACAAGATCGATTTTGGAAGTTTGAGGAATGGATTCTCCAGGAAGCAATGTTTTTCCTTTGAACCGCATTTCTAACACGTTATCACTGATGTGGGGTTTGTAGCTCACGGTTCCAATTTCAAATCCCATAGCTAGCAGCGTAGGTTCTACTTGTCGTTGGGTTTTGCCCAAAACGTCGGGAACTTCTATCTCGCGATAGCCCGATGGATTTAGCGTTAAGTATAGCTTTCGGTTTTCTTTTACGAATTTTCCCGGTTCGGGAATTTGTTCGATGACGGAATATTTTGGATAATCTGGATTGTAGTTCGCCGAATCGAGGATTTCATATCGAAGATTAAACTCCGCGAGTTTGTCTTCTACTTTATCCAAGGTCAATTCTGACAAGTCGGGAACGGCAATTTTCTGGTTGTGATTGGTCGTCACCCGCAGCCACCACATGATAGCAATCCCCAATAGAACTAAAACGACAATGGCCAAAGCCAACTGTTTGAGGAATGTTTTTGTAAAGATAAAACGGAAGAAGGTCATGTCTTTTTATTAAGGTTACAAAAATAAGAAAATAAAGGTAGCATGGTTGTTGAAAGCCACGTAGAAATAATAAATGAATTTAAAATACAAGAACGTGTTTTTCGAGAAAATATTGAAGTTTAAATTGAATGTCTATTTTATCCATTCAAGAACATCTTTTTGATACTTTTGTATACGCCGAATTCAATCGAAAATTATGGAGAAAAAGCATATTGCTGTAGCTATGGGTGGCTACTCAAGTGAATTCCAGATTTCCCTCAACAGTGGAGCGGTGGTCTGTGACTCGTTAAACAAAACAAAATATGAGGTTTACCCAATTCATATTTTAAAAGACGGTTGGTTTTATGTGGGTGAAAACGAAAAACGAAGTCGGGTAAACAAGGATGATTTTAGTTTTGACGTTGCAGGAAAAACCATTATTCCGGATGCGGTGCTGAACACGATTCACGGAACTCCCGGGGAAGATGGTTATTTGCAAGCCTATTGGGAATTGCTGGGCATCCCCCATACGAGTTGCAATTATTATCCGGCGGCACTGAGCTTTAACAAGCGAGATTGCCTTTCTGTCCTGAAGAACTTTGGCGTAATTTGTGCCAATTCCGTTTATATTAACAAGGGAAATGACATAGACCCCATTGAAATTGTCAAAATAACGGGATTGCCCTGCTTTGTAAAACCCAACCGGGCAGGATCGAGCTTTGGGATAAGCAAAGTTCACGACCTGGAGGAATTAATTCCAGCCATAGAAAAAGCCTTTGGTGAAGATTCTGAAGTTATTATTGAAACGGCTTTGGTGGGAACAGAAGTGCAGGTAGGCGTATATAATAAAGGCGACGAGATTATTGCCCTCCCTCCTACTGAAATTGTCAGCGAAAATGAGTTTTTTGATTTTGCGGCAAAATATTTAGGAGAATCGGAAGAGATCACCCCAGCCCGAATTTCGGAAGAAGAAACCGAAATGCTTCAGCAAGAAGCCATGCGGATTTATCGCTTGTTGAATATGACTGGAATAACGCGAAGTGATTTTATTATCCAAAATGGCAAACCTTATTTCTTAGAGATAAACACCAATCCTGGACTTTCGGCAGAGAGCATCGTGCCCAAACAAGTCCGTGAAACTGGGATGAGCTTGGCTGAGTTTTTTGATATTCTGATTGAGAATGTTATTTTATAAACTGAACGCGAGCCTAACCAAGATCCGTAAATGCATAACGTAAATTTGAACCACAACTACCGATGAAGTATTATATAATTGCTGGGGAAGCTTCTGGCGACCTACACGGAGCTAACTTGATGAAGGCATTGAAAAAAGAAGATCCTAACGCTGAGTTTCGGTTTTGGGGGGGCGATCTGATGCGCGAAGTTGGTGGTGAGGAAGTAAAACACTATCGCGACTTGGCTTTTATGGGATTTTTAGAGGTTGCTATGAATTTAGGAACAATTCTAAAAAATATTAAATTCTGTAAAAATGATATCAAAACGTTTCATCCCGATGCCATAATTTTCATCGATTATCCGGGCTTTAATCTCCGCATTGCAAAATGGGCTAAAAAACAAGGTTTTCGGACCCATTATTACATCTCGCCGCAAATATGGGCGTGGAAGGAAGGACGCATCAAAGACATTCAACGGGATGTAGATGAAATGTATGTCATTCTTCCTTTTGAAAAGGAATTCTATGAAAATAAACACAACTACCCCGTTCATTTTGTAGGCCATCCGCTTATTGATGCTATTCACAACAGACCGTTTATCGGAATTTCAGAGTTTCAGCACAAACACGGTTTAGACACGCGACCAATTATTGCTCTTCTACCTGGTAGCAGGAAACAAGAAATTAAAAAAATGTTGGATGTGATGATTTCAGCCACCGACCAATTTTCCGAATATCAATTTGTAATCGCAGGTGCGCCAGGCCAAGAAACTGAATTTTATGAGCAGTTTACAACAGCTCGGGAAGGCATTCATTTTGTGACCAACAAAACCTACGATTTACTAAGTGTTTCTACGGCAGCTTTGGTTACTTCTGGAACTGCAACCTTAGAAACCGCGTTGTTTAAAGTGCCGCAAGTGGTATGTTATAAGGGAGGTCGGGTGAGTTATGAAATCGCGAAGCGTGTGATTAATTTAGAATACATCTCTTTGGTGAATCTCATCCTCGATAAACCGGTGGTTACTGAACTCATTCAAACCGACTTTAACAAAAAGCGACTTCAGAAAGAGCTCAATAGGATTTTAGATCCAGAAATACGCAACACCATGTTTTTGGACTACTACGATTTAGAACAGAAACTCGGAGGTCGGGGCGCCAGTGCCAACACGGCCAAACTGATTGTGTCGAAGCTTCGAAGCCAAATAGATTAAAAGCAACGTTGCCTCAAACCTGTTGGTTATTCCGACGTCTAAAGTATCTATTCGATTAAAATATAAATTTTTTATACCTTTAACACGAAATTCACAACTGGGTTGAAATGAAAAAGCTTTTGTTCCTGGCATTACTTTCTATAATTTTTGTGTCGTGCGGTGGCTCGCGGCCTTCTGCATACGTTCATAAGCGCGGTGGCGAAACAATTATCGCTGCGCCAAACAAACCTTTCTATCAATCTACCTCACCGCGACAGCGGATAAGTGCGGAAAATGAAACTCCCACCCTGTCTGATTTAAATTCGGAAGCAACGAGCTACGACGATAGTTCTTTGAAAAAATCTGAGATTATCGCGTACGCCAAAAGTTTTCAAGGCACTCGATATAAGTTTGGTGGCACAACCAGCGCCGGAATGGATTGCTCGGGATTGGTATGTACTGCCTTCCAAAAAGAAGCCATTGCCTTGCCTAGAATTTCTAGAGATATGGCAACCGAGGGAGCTCCTATTTCGTTAAACCAAGTAGAACCCGGCGACCTTATCTTCTTCAAAACCGACAACAAACGCGTCATCAATCATGTAGGATTGGTAGTTGAAACTGAAAAAGGAGATATAAAATTTATTCATTCAACCACACAACTAGGCGTTATTATCTCTTCGCTCGAGGAGAACTACTGGAAACGCGCTTTTGTTGAAGCCCGCAGAATTATTTAACCTCAGCATTTCTAGGTTTTTCCTTATAGATTTCGAACCAAAATCCCGTTGTTCTCAATTCATTCAAGCTGTACCTTAGCACTCTTAATTGATTGATTGCTATCTTATTAATTAAAATTTCGATTGCTTTTATCATCAGATAGCAAGATTGTCAATTCGATCTTATTCTTGATTACAATTTGATTCATAGAAGGAGTTATGGGGTTCGTCAATTTTTCCATAGTACGGTTTGCTATCTTTTTGGTGCTTGGTATTCTGACTGCACATCAATACGAAGGCTCCATATTTTTTCTTATCCCGCTTCTATTTTGCTTTCTTCTTACAGGACTTTTTTATTTCCTTGCGCGGCGACAACTCATCCAACAAGTGTTTTTCGGCATCTGCGTATATGGCTGTTTCTTCGGTATCGGATTGGTGAGCTATCAAATTCGATTGCCCCAATTTCAAGATGATCATTATTCACATCGAATTGAAGAAAATCAACCCTATCTCATTCAAGTTAAGATTAAAGATATTCTGAATCCGGATGACTTCAATAGCAAATATTTTGCAGAAGTTTTAGCTGTCAATACATCTCCAAATAAAGGAAAAGTATTGATAAGTATTTCGAAAGCATCTTTAAATACTCCCATACAAATTGATGATGTTTTGATATGTTACGCGTCTTTCACAGAAGCCGCTAAACCGTTGAATCCCGATCAATTTGATTATGCTCAATACTTAAAAAATCACGAAGTCCATCACCAAATTAGGTTATCTGAAGAGGCGATAGTCAGACAACAAAAAGGGAAACCAACACTTTTTGGGAGGGCTCAGAATTTTCGCACTACGCTTATTGATAAATTGAAACAATCAAAAGTCAATCCTGAGGAACAAGCCATTATTCAGGGGTTAATTTTAGGCGACAGAAAGGATATCGACAAACAATTATACGAAGCTTATGCCGCTGCGGGCGCTGTTCATATTCTGGCAGTGTCTGGACTCCATGTCGGAATCCTATTTGCCCTGCTCAGCTTTTTATTGCGCCCTTTAACGCGATTGAAACATGGTAAGGTATTCCGTACCGCACTGATTATTATCGCGCTGTGGAGTTTTGCCTATTTAGCAGGGTTATCGCCATCGATCATTAGAGCGGTGAGTATGTTCAGCTTTTTTGCATGTGCCCAATTTTTAAGAAGACACACCAACGGTTTAAACAACCTTTTTCTATCCTTCTTTTTTCTTTTAGTTATCAATCCGCTATGGCTTTTTCAAGTCGGTTTTCAACTTAGCTATGCCGCCGTATATTTTATTCTTTGGTTGCAGCCTATTTTTAACCGATTGGGATACTCAAAATATAAAGTAGTTCGAGAAACTAAGGGATTAATTACCGTAACACTCTCCGCTCAATTAGGGGTACTGCCTTTGACGCTTTTTTATTTTCACCAATTCCCGGGATTATTTCTCCTCACCAATTTAGTTATTCTTCCCGTGCTAACTTTTATTATGATTGGTGGCATCTTAATTGTCGGAATGGCCGCTTTAAACAGTTTGCCCGATTGGTTGGCTGAAGGATATAGCTTATCGATTTCAGGACTGAATAACTTTGTGAGTTGGGTAGCTAGCCAAGACCATTTTTTGTTTTCCAATATTCATTTTTCAACTTTAAAAATGATTGCTACTTATATGCTGATTGTTGCATTCATACTTCTTGTTCGCAAATGGAACTACACCCGATTGGTTTTTGTAGGCTACGCCATTGCCCTGTTGTTGGGCGTTTCCATTTATGATAAGGCAAAAGCATCAAAGACCCAATTGTTGATTTTCCACAAAGCCCGACAAACGCTGATGGGTTATGAGAATCAACGAAAACTAACACTGTTTGGGAAAGACACGATGGTGGATAATTTTGAAAGTTACCCCATTAAATCCTATCAGGTCAAAAACAATTTTAAACAAGTCACTAAAGCTTCATTACCTGAAATCTTTAGGTATGGCGGCAATACGGTTTTAGTCGTCGATAGCCTGGGTGTCTTTCCAACTTCTAGTCAAATACACACTGTTGTTTTAACCCAAAGTCCGAGAATAAACTTCAACCGCATGATAGACAGTATAAAACCACAACGCATCATTGCAGACGGTAGCAACTACCATTCCTTCGTCCATCAATGGCAACAGTTGAGTCAGGAAAAAGGAGTGACATTTCATCACACCGCCAGCTTGGGTGCCTATAGTCTAAAGCCTCACTAAAACATGTTGTTGGACAACCTAGAAGGTGTGCTTAAAATTCTCTTGATATTCTTGCCAAGCTTCGGTAGTGGTTATTTTTAGATAATCGTCGCTGTGGATCATCTTAAGAAAAATTTCCAATTGTGTTGGTGTGTGATACCCTGGAACGGCTTGAATCAAATCGCCATTTTCGTGAAAGAACACCATGGTTGGATAGGCATTTACCTTCAGTGCATGCGCAAATAAGTGCTGCGCATTTCTTCCTTTACGTTCGGGTTGATAATTTGGATTGGTATAGGTAAAATCTTTGTAAGTTACCGATTCATTACCTTCGGCATTGAATTTTACGGGATAAAAGTTTTCGTTGAGATAAGCGATAACGTTTTTATCGCTAAACGTATTTTTATCGAGCATTTTACAAGGACCGCACCACGTGGTATAGACATCCATAAATATCTTCTTAGGCTCAGTTTTTTGAGCTTCCAGAGCTTCATCCATAGTCATCCAATTTATTTGTTGCGCCTGAACGGTTCCAAGGGTCAGCACAAAAAGAAATAATAGTATATTTTTCATCACAGTATCATTTTTAATCAAATGTACAAAACAAAAAACGTTCCACAATGGAACGTTTTAAGTGTACTTATTCTATTATCTGACGCCGTGCATCAGTTTCTTCAATACTGGGTTCAGTAAAATAGCAATGATACCAATGGCCAGTGGTCCTATCGTAAATATCAAGAAGAACGTAGACATACTGTATTCGGTTTGAACTTGCTCTACCATACCTCCAAGGGAAGCTGAAATTTTATTTCCTATGGCTATTGCCAAGTACCACACCCCAAACATAAGGGCAATCATGCGTGCCGGAACCAATTTACTGACGTATGACAATCCTACTGGAGACAGGAATAGTTCTCCTAACGTTAGGAATAAGTAGGTTAGAATCAACCAGATCATACCAACGCGAACACTTCCAGGAACTGCACCAGAAGGAATCAATGTAGATCCGTAGGCCAGAATTCCAAAGCCAGCTGCCATAACAATCAATCCGAGACCATATTTAACGGCTGCTGAAGGATTGTACTTGCTATCCCACCATTTGGTAAAAAGCGATGCGAGGGCAATAATGAAGAAGGAGTTCAAGATGCTAAACCAAGAAACGGTTATTTCAACTTCATTTTCTTTTATTTCGCTCACCGTACCTGAAATAATCTGCGAAGGCTGATTAATTTCGGCATAATCTCCTGACAATCGACTTACTCCATCATCGTCGAGGTAGATGTATTTTCCAAGTTCCAAGTGTGCACCTACGGGGTCGCCAACTACTAAACTTTTGTTGGTTGAAAACTCCAAAACGTGCATAACCGACTGCTCACCTTCGGCTAGGGGTCGTGCGTCTGTAATGGGTTCATACACATCCTGCGCTTCGCCATTGACCATTTGTGTCGTTTTTACCGCTTGGTACTCTACCTCGTATACTTTGGTTGAGAAATCCTGAACTAACATCCAGATAGCCAATCCCCACATAATGGAAAAACAGATAATCAGAACGATGTTACTTCCCAATATCTTTTTAGAAGAGTTTTTATACAGAAGTACCAGAACCCAACTCACAATCATCAGCGGGACAATCGTCAACAGCGTGTTCACAATATTGAATATCAATGCGGCATTTCCGGTAAGGACTCGCTGTGTATAATCTCTCGCGAATATCACCATAGACGTGGCTGCCTGTTCGAAAGGAATAAAGAAGACAACAGTAAAAAATGCGAAGATAATTACGGCAATCATGCGGTCTCTCAATATTTTCTCATAGCGTGCGATTCGGCTAAACAGCAGATAAAATAATAAGACAACGCCTATAATCGTAATCACTAACGGACCTGGTAGGACATCTGCCGATATCAAAAACTCTTGTGGCAGTAAATGGATGTTACCAATTTTTGACAAGGGGTCGTTTAGTAGGTACAACAATCCGATAACAGAAGTTATAACAATCAATGCTTTATCGACGATTGTAAAGTGGTTCGGCTTGTGGTTTCTATCTTCCACGGCTTCAGCACTATTATCATCTTCTGCAAAATCCTTTTGTGGCTTATCGCCTATTTTACCAAACAATGGTTTTGAAAGCATAAACTGAATTGTTCCAAAAAGCATAAAGACTCCTGCGAGTCCGAAGCCCCAAGACCATCCAACGCGTTCTGCAAGATATCCACAAAGCATCATTCCGAAGAAAGCTCCGGCGTTCACCCCCATATAGAATATTGTATAGGCACCATCTTTTTTCTCGGGCAGGTATTTATACATTTCAGAAATAATCGATGTAATGTTTGGCTTAAAGAAACCTGTACCGATTACTAACAAGGCGAGTCCCATGTAGAGCGAAAACTCTGTTTCTACCGCCATAAAAGCGTGTCCACCTGTCATAATCACACACCCGATAAATACGGCCCATCGGTACCCGGTATATCTGTCGGCGATGACTCCTCCTAAAAGCGGTGTGAGGTATAAAAGACCAGCATAGGTTCCGAAAAGTGCGCCGGCGTTTTCGGCAGACCATTCCCAACCTGGATTGCTACCGATGGCAGCAATGGTTAAGAAATTAATCAACAATACGCGCATTCCATAAAAGGAAAAACGCTCCCACATTTCGGTAAAAAACAAAACATAAAGTCCTGCTGGATGCCCTAAAACCTTACTTTTAAAAAGCTCCTCGTGATCTTTAGATATTACAACTTCTTTTGCCATTCTTTTTTTGTTTAATTCATTTTTAATTTGTGTACCAATTTTCAAAAACTAAATAGAGTTCCGTACCGTCCCGTATCAGGTCTTAGAACTCGATTATTTTATTCCGTGCATTAACTTCTTGATGAACGGTGTAATTAAAATGAGCAGTAAGCCACATGCAACACCCGCATAGAACAAATACTCGTATAAGTTGATGTATCCCGCTTTTGCCAACACAAAATTTCCTTGGTCCAGCAAGTCCACACTTGCCATGTCTGAAATTTTTGCCGCAATGAATTCTGAGCTTGCTGTTGCCAAGAACCACACTCCCATCATAAATCCGACAATTTTTCCTGGAGATAATTTCGTTACAACAGACAGACCAATTGGCGATAAGGACAATTCGCCACACGTGTGTAGCAAATAGGCAATAACCAACCAATAAGACGCTACTTTTCCTGCTTCTCCAGATAATTTGCCACCTAATACTAAAGCACCAAATCCAAGTCCTACAAGAATTAAGGCGTATGCAAATTTATAAGAGGTGTTGGGATTTAAATTTTTCTTATCCAACCATACCCACATTCGTGCAAAGGGAATGGCAAGGGTGATAATAAAAAACGCATTCAATCCTAGAAACCAACCTGGTTTTAATTCGTATCCAAATACATTGAGTTCGATAATGCGCTCAGCAAATAGATTCAGCGACATATAGGCTTGCTCGAAAAGGGCCCAAAACACGACCGTGAATAAAATCAGGATTGTAAGTGCTACCAATCTTTCTCGAGCCACTTTGTCTAGATGCCTGGCAGAATAGTAGATGATATAGGCTAACGATCCTGCTCCAGCAACCATTAATATTGCCTGTACAATGGAATGACTTTGGACCATTTGCCATACCACGAAAGTTCCTAGGACGGCTAATATATATATCCAGTGTTCTATTTTTACGCCAAACTTCTTTTGGTTTATCACCTCTGGGTTTATAGGTTCTCCTTTGCCTTCTAGATAGGATTTGCCAAAAATAAAAACCAACAATCCCAAGAACATACCAATACCGGCAGCTCCAAAACCATATCCCCAACCGTACTCTTCCCCTAAGTAAACACAAATGATGGTGGCTAACAGTGCCCCTACATTAATTCCCATATAGAATATGGTGAATCCAGAATCGCGTCTCGGGTCATTGGTGGCATAGAGTTCCCCAACTATCGAAGAGATATTCGATTTAAGAAAACCTACTCCCATCACTATGAGCGCCAAGGAGAAGTAAAAAACTTGCAAGGCAATCGCATCCTGTTTCACGACTCCATCGACAAGAGTTGCCTGATGGCCTTCATACGCCATCCCGATGTGTCCAAGCACTAAAAGAATGGCTCCAAAAACAATGGCCTTTCGAAATCCGATATACTTATCGGCGATATGTCCCCCTAACACGGGCATCGCATACACAAGCGCGGCATAACTTCCCAACAACAGATATCCTTCGCTATCGGTAAATAGGTGATATCGGGTAAGGTAAAAAAGCAACAACGCTTTCATCCCATAAAAGGAAAAACGCTCCCACATTTCGGTGATGAAGAGCACGTATAATCCTACGGGATGCCCAAATAATTCCTTGTGTCTTACAGAAACATTATTCATTTTAAATTAGTTTACAATCAATCCTCTTGTATCTCAGGATTGGCGAGATCATAGTTTTCCTGTTCTAAGATATTACCTTCCTTATCTTCTGCTCCGTGAGTTAATTTCTCGAGTTTTTTACGAACCACCAATACCAAAACTCCGAACAGAATACAGAAAACAGCTATTCCAGTAAAGACAGTATACTCTCCTAGATCCGACGCAGATTCTCCGAGTAACCCTGCTACTTTATTTCCAAATCCTGTCATTGCAAAATAAATTCCCATCATCAAAGAGGCGTATTTCAATGGTGCGAGTTTGGTGATATAAGAAAGTGCCACTGGCGAGAGACATAGCTCACCAATGGTGTGAAGTAAATACGCAAGGACCAACCAGTACATCGCGGAAGCACCGTCAATTTGGTATTGTGCCGCTGCTCCTGTCATAAAGAAGAACCCGGCTCCCATAATAATCAATCCAAAAGCCATTTTAAAAAGCGAAGTAGAGACTTTTCCTTTTAGTTTTCGCTTTGCCCAGTATCCGGCAACGAGGGTTCCGAACAAGATGATAAACAATGCGTTTAGGGATTGAAACCAAGAGGCTGGAACTTCCCACCCCATAAGCATGCGGTTTGTTTTTTCGGAAGCGTAAATATTCATCAGACCACCGGCTTGTTCGAAGGCACCCCAAAACACAATCACGAGTAAAAAGGAGATAAAAAGTACAATCATTCTATCCTTCTCGATTTTATTTAAAGGCCGTTTCATCGCTGCTTTCACCTCGGGATCTAATGATTTATTCGTATTGTTTCCTACGTATTTTAAATGTTTCTGACCAAGGACATACTGAAGCAGTCCAAGCGCCATACCAATAGCCGCCAAGCCAAATCCGTAATGCCATCCATAGCGCTCACCGACATAACCAACGATTATACTTGAAAGAAATGCGCCAATATTAATACCGATATAGAATATCGTAAACCCTTTATCTCTTCGAATGTCTCCAGCCTTATACAAGCCACCAACCATAGTTGAAATGTTTGGCTTCAACATACCAACCCCAGCTACGATCAGTCCGAGCCCCGTATAAAACGCCCACATTTGCTCAATCGACAAAACGCCGTGTCCTGCCACCAATAGAATTCCTCCGACGAGGACCGATTGTTTTTGACCTAAGAACTTATCGGCAATCCACCCACCAGGGATTGACGCCACATACACAAACATGGTGTACCAACCATAGACCGAAAGTGCTTCTGCATTTGTCCAGCCCAAACCTGGGTTTCCCCCGTTTGTTTCTGCCACGAGATAGAGTACCAAAATGGCACGCATTCCGTAATAGGAAAAGCGCTCCCACATCTCGGTGAAAAATAGAATATAAAGACCAACAGGATGACCGAATAATTCTTTTTGTTTGTCTAGTTGATGTGAATCTGTCATAACTTTTGAGTGTTGGTTTTTATTTATTAAAGGATTCCGCTATAAAATCAGTCATTAAAGTGTATAAATGTAATCGTGTATTCCCACCGTATATTCCATGGTTCTTATCGGGATAGATACGCCAGTCAAATTTTTTGTTTTTCTGCACAAGGGCTTCCACCAAAACGGTAGCATTTTGCACGTGTACGTTGTCGTCGGCACTACCGTGAATCAGTAGGTAATCGCCTTTTAGATTGTCCACATAGGTTATTGGTGAGTTGTCGTCATAGCCCGAAGGATTTTCTTGAGGCGTTTTCATATAACGTTCGGTGTAGATGGTGTCATAGAACCTCCAGCTCGATACAGGAGCCACGGCAATCGCCATTTCGAAAACATCAGGGGCTTGAAACAGACAATTCGAAGACATAAAGCCACCATAACTCCATCCCCAGATTCCTGTTCTATCGGCATCGATATAAGGTAATTCGCTCAATTTCTTAGCAACGTCGATTTGGTCTTCCACTTCGTATTTCCCCAATTCCAACTGTGTCATTTTCTTGAAGTCGCGACCTTTATATCCTGTTCCGCGATTATCGACACTAACCACGATGATGTCTAACTCGTTGACCAACATCTGATGCCAGTAATCGTTGGCACCCATCCAGCTGTTCGAAACAGTTTGCGAACCAGGGCCTGAATACTGATACATAAACAATGGATATTCTTTGTTTTCATCAAAATCCAAGGGCTTGATAGTGTACATATTCAGGTCTTCTCCGTTGATGTGAATGGTTGAAAACTCTTTTGGCGACACTTTATATCCTGCCAATAGGGTCAATAAACTGTTGTTGTTTTTTATCTCGCGCTCCACTTTTCCATCTTTTGCTCTATTCAATGTATATACAGGAGGTGTTGTACTATTCGAGAACGTATTGATAAAATAGGTGTAATTTGCACTGAAAGAAGCTCGGTTCGTCCCCGTTTTGGATGTGAGTCGTACTTTGTTTTTTCCAGAAGGCAGTATGGAATACACATCGCGGTTGATGCTTCCGTTTTCGGTACTCTGATAATACACGCGTCCCGTTTTCTGATCGAAGCCATAAAATGATGTCACTTCCCACGGACCTTGCGTTACCTGATGCATTAACTTTCCGTTTCTGTCGTATTGATAAATGTGGTTCCAGCCGTCGCGTTCGCTCGTCCAGAAATAGCTATTGTCGTTCAAAAAAGTCAAATCGTCTGTAACGTCTACATAAGCGTCGTCTTTTTCCTGCATCACCAATTTTGAGGTATTGTCGGTGGCATTTACAAACACCAAATCGATTACGTTCTGATGGCGGTTCGTTACTTGAACGCTCAGATAGTCGTTGTTTTTTGTCCAAAGGATTCGTGGAATATAATAGCTGTTGTAGTTAGACAGATCGACTTCCACCGTTTGCTTCTTTTTTAGATCGTAAATATGAAGCGACACCTCCGAGTTAGCTTCTCCAGCTTTTGGGTATTTAAAAGTGTCGGCTGTTGGATAAAGTCCGTCTCCGTAGATATCCATCGAAAATTCTGGCACATCGCTCTCATCAAACTTGATATAGGCCAGTTTGTCGCCTGTAAGGTTCCACTCAAAGGCACGCACAAAAGCAAACTCTTCTTCATACACCCAGTCTGCAATTCCGTTGATAATCTGATTTTTCTTCCCATCTGTTGTTACCTGTTGGGTGGCTCCAGAAACCAAATCTTTTATATAGAGGTTGTTTTCAAAACCGTATGCAATTTTACTGCCATCGTTGCTAAAGGTTGGCTCTTGAATTTTATGAGGAGAAACCAATCGAAATTCCTCTGTGTTGATGTCGTAAACGTAATAGGTCCCAATAGAGGAGCGGCGATAAATCGGTGTCCGGTTTGTTGCAAATAAAATTTGCGATTCATCGCTATTGAATTGATAGGATACCACGCGATCAATGCCATTCATCGTTGCTGTATTCAGCAGGGTTCTCACTTTTTCTCCGCTTTTATAATCATAAACAACCACCGTAGTACTCCGGTTGTGTCTATTAAAGTTTAAAACAGCATATTCTTTTCCGTTTTTCAAAGATCGAAGCACGTCCAGTCCTTCGGTCGAAAATTTACCTGACCAAATTTCTTCTAATGTAATTTGCTGTTGCTGAGCAACTAATGTAGAGGATGCCATTAAAAATAACAGCATAAACACGGGGGAAAGTAATCGTTTCAATTTGTTAAAATTTTAAGACTCCAAGTTTACTAATTTTTTACGAGAGACGGGGTGGTTTTTCTGTTAAATAAGGCATTTCAAACGTCTCGAAGTCGATTTTGGGACGGGGGTCATGTAAAACGGTTTTCCGCGGAGACGGAAAACCGTTTTTTACATACAATTGACATACTATTAGTTTCGCCTTGGAAACTAACCCAAATGGGAAATAAACTCAAATTAATCGCGCCTCAATGGCAAGGTAGAACAGCGCAGCAACCCTCCTTGTTTTGAAATTTCTGCATAAGGCACTTCTTCTACGGTAAACCCTTGTTCTCGCAACCATGTGTTTAGGCGAGTGAAGTTTTTTTCTGATATAACAACATCGGGAGCAATAGAAAAAACATTACAGTTCATATCATACATTTCGCGCTTTGCGATATGAAAGCAATTTTCTTCTCCAAAATAATCAACCAACCACTGATATTCCTCTTCCTCTAAAAAACTCTCTTTATGAATAATTGCCTTTCCGTTACCTAAAGGCTGAAAACAACAGTCTAAGTGCAGCGCATTTTCATCTGCAGTCGTGTTGCTCTTTCGAAGGTTAAAGGTTTTTACTTTTTTATGCGGAAACAGCTTTCTTAGGTGCTCCACTCCTTTCATATTGGTACGGGCGGTGATATACTTGGCATAATCGTCGCCGTAATAGGTTCCTACAAAAATATAGTCGCCCCACGGCATCACATCGCCACCCTCTATATGCGCCTTTTCGGGAAACTCGAAGACATGCGACGCGTCGAATTGGTCAATGACATATTGAATGGCATCTATTTCTTTTGATCGATCGTCAAGAATGTTTGCTATAAAAAATTTGTCTTCGATTACGAAGGCGATATCGCGTGAAAAAATCTGATTGTAATCTTTGATTTCTTTGGGCCGAAATACTTCAACGTCGTATTTTTTTAAAACATCGGCTACTGCGTCCATTTCCTTTTCCATATCCTCATCCTTGGGATAGGTGCCTGCTTTTATATGTTCTGCAGACTTTGGATCGTAGGCATCTTCGAGCTTTGGTACAGGGCCATTGCTACTCGCGTTGCCGAGGACCACCGCCCTCAAACGCGAAACTTCATCGTTTATATTGAGCTTAATCATAATATAAATATAGAAAAAGCACTTCGATAAGGAAGTGCTTTCATGGTTTTAATGATAGAATTTATTTGCGGTTTTCAACGGGAACAAAATCACGCTTTCCTACACCGGTATAAATCTGACGTGGACGGCCAATAGGCTCTCTGTTCAGACGCATCTCTCTCCATTGTGCGATCCAGCCTGGCAAACGACCTAAAGCAAACATTGCCGTAAACATTTCCACCGGAATTCCTAAAGCGCGGTATATAATTCCAGAATAGAAATCCACATTCGGATATAGTTTTCGATCGACGAAATAAGGATCTTTTAAGGCTTCCTTTTCAAGTTCTTTAGCAATATCCAAGATATCGTCTTTAATCCCCAAGGTCTCTAAAACATCATCGGCAGCTTTCTTGATGATCTTCGCGCGCGGATCAAAGTTTTTATACACACGGTGTCCGAAGCCCATCAAACGGAAAGGATCGTTTTTGTCTTTCGCTTTGTTCATAAACTTCTGCGTATCGCCTCCGTCTGCTTTAATAGCCTCAAGCATTTCGAGTACTGCTTGGTTTGCCCCTCCGTGAAGTGGCCCCCATAATGCGGCAATTCCAGATGAAATAGAAATAAACAATCCTGCATGCGACGAACCTACAATGCGCACTGTCGATGTAGAACAGTTTTGCTCGTGATCTGCGTGAAGGATCAGTAACTTATCCAATGCTTTTGTAATGACCGGATTGCTATTGAACTCTCCATTGGGTTTTTTAAACATCATCTTTAGGAAGTTCTCAACATAGCCCAGCTGATCGCCACCGTAATCCAATGGCAAGCCCATACGTTTTCTATATGCCCAAGCGGTAAGGACGGGGAATTTCCCCAACAACTTTACAATGGCATTATACATGTCCTCTTCACTGTCTACATTGACCGAGGATGGATTAAAAGCAACCAAGGCCGATGTCAACGAAGAGAGCACGCCCATAGGATGCGCAGATTTTGGAAAGCCATCCAATATTTTCTTTACATCTTCATCAACATGCGATTCCGATTTAATATCTGCGTGAAATTTGTTGAGTTCCGTTTCCGTAGGAAGTTCTCCAAATATTAGCAAGTAGCACACTTCTAAAAAGTGCGCCTTTTCAGCCAATTCCTCAATGGAATAACCTCTATATCGCAACACGCCCTTCTCTCCGTCTAAAAAAGTAATCGCACTTTTGCACGCCCCTGTATTTTTATACCCAGGATCTAACGTTACGATGCCATTTGTGTCGGATCGTAGGCTTTTTATATCGATTCCTAATTCATTTTCCGTACCCTCTACAACAGGTAACTCATACTTTTTACCATCTATTTCTAAAGTCGCTATTCTTGCCATATATGTATTTCGATTATAATTTTTTGGAAAATGCTAAATTACAAAATCTGGAGCAATTTTATGAGCCCTTTTCAATCATTTTATTGTTATAACTCTTGTGCTATTGCTTAGATTCAGACTAATCTCAGGATATTTAACCATATTTTGTTTTAAAGCGAAATTCTCTTAAATTTTAAATGCTTTTTCTTGAGGGAAATACGCAATTTCCCCGAGTTGTTCCTCAATGCGAATCAGTTGGTTATACTTTGCCATGCGATCGCTTCGACTCGTAGATCCTGTTTTGATTTGACCACAGTCTAACGCCACTGCTAGATCTGCAATAGTGTCGTCTTCTGTCTCGCCACTTCTATGCGACATCACGGATGTGTATCCTGCATGATGCGCCATGTTCACGGCATCAATGGTTTCTGTTAGTGTCCCGATCTGATTCACTTTGATCAAAATAGAGTTTGCAATGTTTTCAGTAATACCACGCGACAGTCTTTCTACATTTGTGACGAATAAATCGTCTCCAACTAATTGTACTTTATCGCCAACCTTTTCGGTGAGATATTTCCAGCCCTCCCAATCGTCTTCATCCATTCCGTCTTCGATGGAGATAATCGGATACTTGTCACATAGCTCGGCCAAGTAATCTGCTTGCTCTTCCGATGTTCGCACCTTCCCTCCTTCACCTTCAAAAATGGAGTAATCGTACTTGTTGTTTGTATAAAATTCTGCAGCAGCGCAATCCAAAGCGATCATCACTTCTTCACCGAAAGAATAGCCCGCATTTTCTGTTGCCTTAGCTATTGTTTCGATTGCGTCTTCGGTACCGTTCAACACCGGAGCAAAACCACCTTCATCTCCTACGGTGATGCCTAAATTTCGTTCTTGAAGTACTTTTTTAAGATGGTGAAAAATCTCAGAACCAATCTGAAGTGCGTGTGCAATACTTTTTGCTTTAACAGGCATAATCATAAACTCCTGAAAAGCAATAGGAGCATCGCTGTGCGAACCGCCATTGATAATATTAATCATAGGAACCGGTAGCGTTTTTGCATTGACACCACCTACATACCGGTATAACGGCATTCCCAATTCGTGGGCAGCGGCTTTGGCACATGCCAAGGAAACACCGAGAATGGCATTGGCTCCTAGATTCGCTTTATTTTTGGTGCCATCCAATTCGATCATTAAACGATCGATGCGCTCTTGCTCAAACACCGAACTGCCGATTAAGGCACTGGCGATGGTTTTATTTACATTTTCAACAGCTTTCAACACCCCTTTTCCCATATAATCCTTACCGCCGTCGCGAAGCTCTACGGCTTCGTGCTCTCCTGTTGAGGCTCCCGAAGGAACTGCTGCACGTCCTACAAATCCGTTTTCGGTAGTTACGTCGACTTCCACTGTGGGATTTCCTCTTGAATCGAAAATTTGTCGCGCCCGAACATCTAGAATTAAACTCATGGTTTATCTGTTATTGTGATTATTAAAAAGTGAGTTTAGCTACTCCCTTCTTAGTTTATTAGTTTGAATTATTATTTATCGAATAGTGCAAAAAACTCATCGTATAAGTACAGCGAATCCTCTGGCCCTGGTCTTGCTCCCGGATGAAATTGAACGGAGAATACAGGTTTGTCTTTTAATCGAATTCCCGCAACAGATTCATCGTTTAGATTGATGTGGGTTATTGCTACATCAGCATTTGCTTCGACCGCTTCTTTGTTCAACACAAAACCATTGTTTTGAGAAGTTATTTCACCTTTTCCTGTTCTCAAGTTTTTAACGGGATGGTTTAAACCGCGATGCCCATTTTTCATTTTATCCACTGTGATACCTTGCGATAAACCAATGACTTGATGTCCCAAGCAAACACCAAATACCGGTTTTCCTGATGCTACTATAGCCGCTACTGTGCTTAAGGTTTCTTTTAGCTGGTTTGGATTTCCTGGCCCGTTCGAAATGAAATAACCGTTGGGTTCGAATGCTTCCATTGCCTCTAAAGTCGCGTTGTAAGGAAAAACCCGGATGTAGCAATCGTGCTCTGCCAATCGGGTTAAGAAACTCTTCTTTACACCCAAATCCAAAACAGCTACACGGTGCTTGGCATCTTCGGTTCCGAAATAATACGGTTGTGAAGTTGAAACCTTCGACACTCTTTCCTCCTGGTCTGCTGGATTGAGTTTAGACAATTGATTTTTAAGTTCCGCTACATTATCGGTTTCTGTAGAAATTACGGCATTCATAGCGCCTTTGCTCAAAATATGTTGGGTCAAGGCACGTGTATCTACATCGCTAATGGCCAAAAGGTTGTTTTCGTTCATAAATTCCTCTAACGAACCGTCGGAGGCAATTCGCGAATTGTGATATCCAAAATTGCGAACTACCAATCCTGCCAAATGAATGCGATCTGATTCCATTTCGGCTTTATTCACGCCATAGCCACCGGTATGGGCTGTCGTAGTGACCATAATTTGTCCATGTCCGGAAGGGTCTGTCATCAGTTCTTGATATCCGGACATTCCGGTATTGAAACAGATTTCGCCATAGGCTGATCCCTCTTGGTCTCCAACGGCTTTCCCGAAGAAAACAGTTCCATCTTCTAATAAGATAAGTGCATTTTTTCTTGTGTGATACTTCATCGTGTTATTTCCTAATTGGTTGCAAAAATAGTATAAAAAAAAGGGATAAACGAAAATCGTTTATCCCTTCTATAATAGTTATCTCGTTGGAATTCATCTTTATTCCTCTTCACCAGAAGTTTTGTCTTCCTGTTTGTTTTCAACTTGAGTAGTTGCAGCTCCAGAACCACCACTTCTTCTACGGCCACCTCTACGTGTTGCCTTGCGCTTGGTTGGCTTTCCTGCATTGTAGATTTCGTTAAAGTCTACCAATTCGATCATTGCCATATCAGCGTTATCTCCAAGACGATTTCCGAGTTTAATAATTCGGGTATATCCTCCCGGTCTATCGGCTACCTTCGGGGCAACAACTCGGAAGAGTTCGGCTACCGCTTGTTTATCCTTCAATTTAGCAAACACCAACCTACGATTGTGTGTGGTGTCTTCTTTAGACTTTGTTACTAAAGGCTCAACATAACGCTGTAACGCTTTTGCTTTTACAACTGTCGTGTTGATTCTTTTGTGCTCAATTAGCGAGTTTGCCATATTGGACAGCATGGCTTTTCTATGCGAAGCTGTTCTCCCTAATTTAGCGTTTTTTCTTCCGTGTCTCATGACCTTTCGATTTTAATCATCATCTCGCTACGACCCTCCCTGGGGAGCAAAATATGACGTATTAGTATTAAGTATTAAATTTGTGATGGAAGCTTTGAAACCCGAGCGAATGTTCTTGTCTCAAAGCTAAATTTTTTATTATTCTTTATCCAGTTTGTACTTTGATAAGTCCATTCCGAAGTCAAGACCTTTCGAGCTTACCAGTTCTTCTAGTTCTGAAAGTGATTTCTTTCCGAAGTTTCTGAACTTCATCAAATCGCTTCTGTTGTAAACAACTAGGTCTCCCAATGAATCAACTTCAGCAGCTTTCAAGCAGTTAAGTGCACGTACGGACAAGTCTAAGTCTACTAGTTTTGTCTTTAACAATTGACGCATGTGTAGCGACTCTTCGTCGTATGTTTCTGTTTGTGCAATTTCGTCGGCCTCTAAAGTGATTCTCTCATCACTAAACAACATAAAGTGATGGATGAGTACTTTGGCTGCTTCTGTAAGTGCATCTTGTGGAACGATTGATCCGTCGGTAACAATTTCGAAGACTAATTTTTCGTAGTCTGTTTTTTGTTCTACACGGAAATCCTCAACACTGTACTTTACATTTTTAATCGGTGTATAAATGGCATCGGTAAAGATGGTTCCTAACGGGGCATTTGCCTTTTTATTCTCTTCCGCTGGCACATAACCGCGTCCTTTTTCTATTGTAATCTCGAAGTTCAAGTTTACACTCGACTCCATATTACAGATCACCAATTCTGGGTTCAATACTTGAAAGCCAGAAATGAATTTTTGGAAATCTCCTGCGGTCAGTTGTTCCGAACCAGAAACTGAGATAGTCACCGTTTCATTGTCAACCTCTTCGATCTGTCTCTTAAAACGCACTTGTTTAAGGTTCAGGATGATTTCGGTTACATCTTCGACTACTCCTTCTATGGTTGAAAACTCGTGGTCTACTCCTTCGATTCGAACAGAAGTAATCGCAAACCCTTCTAAAGAAGAGAGCAGTACGCGCCTTAAAGCATTACCGATGGTTAGACCGTAACCTGGTTCCAAAGGGCGAAATTCGAACGTCCCTTCGTAATCGGTAGAATCTATCAAGATAACTTTATCCGGCTTCTGAAAACTAAATATTGACATAATTGGCTTTTCTGTATTATTATTATTTAGAATATAATTCAACGATCAATTGCTCGTTGATGTTCTCTGGAATCTGGATTCTTTCAGGAACAGAAACAAAAGTTCCTTCCTTGTTTTCATCGTTCCAAGTAATCCATTCGTACACGTGGTTTGCGTTTTCCAATGCGCTTACAATGATGTTAAGCGATTTGGATTTTTCTCTAACTCCAACCACGTCTCCTGGTTTCAATTGGTAAGAAGGAATAGTAACTTTTTCTCCATTCACGGTAATATGACCGTGATTAACCAACTGTCTTGCTCCAGCTCGTGTTGGGCTCACGCCCATTCTGAAAGTCACATTGTCTAAACGAGACTCACACATTTGTAGCAATACCTCACCTGTAATTCCAGGTGCAGCGTTTGCTCGTTTAAACATATTTCTGAATTGACGCTCAAGGATTCCGTAGGTGTAGCGTGCTTTCTGTTTTTCGTTTAGCTGAACAGCGTATTCCGATTTTTTACCACGTCGACGGGCATTTCCGTGTTGTCCTGGTGGGTAGTTTCTTTTTTCAAAAGATTTGTCATCTCCGAAAATAGCTTCGCCGAATTTACGGGCGATTTTAGTTTTTGGACCAGTATATCTTGCCATTTTAATTTTAGGGTTTTGAAGTAAAAACTAAATTAAGGTCAATTTGCTTACGCACTTTCAAGTGCACAAAGGCTATCCTTTAGTTTTTCGATACTTCAGATTGATACTTATTTCTTATTACTTAATTAAACTCTTCTTCGTTTTGGAGGACGACATCCGTTGTGCGGTAGTGGGGTAACATCGATAATTTCGGTTACTTCTACGCCTAGGTTGTGTATCGAGCGAATTGCAGATTCTCTTCCGTTTCCAGATCCTTTCACATACACCTTCACTTTACGCAATCCAGCATCATAAGCTATTTGCGCACATTCCTCAGCTGCTACTTGTGCCGCGTAAGGTGTGTTTTTCTTAGATCCGCGGAAACCCATTTTCCCGGCTGACGCCCAAGAAATAACATCACCGTTTTTATTGGTCAACGAAATAATAATGTTGTTGAAAGAAGCTGAAATGTGTGCTTCTCCAACTGCTTCAACATGAACCTTGCGTTTCTTAACTGCCTTTGTGGTTTTTTGACTTGTCTTTGCCATATCTTCTAATGATTTCGTGGGTGCGTTGGTTAGACTCCTTGTTGGTTAAAACCACATATTGAATTATGCGACTCAAACACCTCAGTATCTTCCAACTACAACACCTATTATTTTGTTACTTTTTTCTTTGAAGCAACAGTCTTACGTCTTCCTTTACGGGTACGTGCATTGTTCTTGGTCTTTTGCCCTCTTAAAGGAAGTCCAGATCGATGACGGACGCCTCTATAGCAACCGATATCCATCAAACGTTTGATGCTCATTTGAACTTCACTACGCAATTCACCTTCGATCGTATAAGACCCAACAGCCGAACGGATGGCTCCCACTTCTTGGTCGTCCCATTCGCTAACTTTTTTGTCTTTATCAACCCCAGCGGTTTCCAATATTTCTAAGGCACGGCTCTGACCGATTCCATAGATATAGGTTAACGCGATTGCACCCCTTTTTTGTCGTGGGATATCTACACCTGCAATTCTTGCCATAATTTATCCTTGTCTTTGTTTAAACTTTGGGTTCTTTTTGTTAATTACATATAACCTGCCTTTTCTGCGTACAATTTTGCAGTCGGCACTTCTTTTCTTTACGGATGCTCTTACTTTCATCTCTTTTGTTTTTTTTCTCAAATAAGTGGCGCGAATATACAATAAATTTTCGACAACTTATTTATGTTTTGTGATCCACACTTTATGGATCTCTAAAATTTTAATATCTGTACGTGATTCTTCCTTTGGTCAAATCGTATGGGCTCATCTCAAGCTTTACTTTATCTCCCGGTAAAAGTTTGATATAGTGCATACGCATTTTGCCAGAAATATGAGCCGTAACAATATGTCCGTTCTCCAATTCCACGCGGAACATTGCATTAGACAATGCTTCGATTATTGTTCCATCTTGCTCTATTGCGCTTTGTTTTGCCATGTTATCTTACTTATTTTTTATTAATTTTATTTTATATGCCTTCTTCACGCTGAAGTAAGCTTGAAATAAATCACCGGATTTATGCTACAGCTTTTCTGTTCTTACCACTCTTCATCAAACCATCGTAATGACGGTTCAGAAGGTAAGAGTTCACTTGTTGCATTGTGTCTATTGCCACACCAACCATAATCAGTAGTGATGTACCTCCGTAGAACAGTGCCCATCCTTGCTGAATACCCATCAATTTAACGACAAACGCAGGGAACACTGCGATCAATGCCAAGAAAATAGAACCTGGTAAGGTTATCTGCGACATCACCCTATCTAAAAATTCTGCGGTTTGTGTTCCTGGTTTAATTCCCGGAATAAACCCACCGCTTCGTTTTAGATCGTCCGCCATTTTGTTGGTCGGAACGGTGATCGCCGTATAGAAATAGGTAAATATGATAATCAATACTGCAAATACCACGTTGTACCAGAGTCCGAATATATCGCTAAAAGTAGCTTGTACTCCTTGAGCGAAAGCAGATTCAGACATACTTGCCAATGCAGATGGCACGAACATAATGGCCTGTGCAAAGATAATTGGCATTACTCCCGATGCATTCAGCTTAAGCGGAATGAACTGGCGCGCGCCAAAAATGTTCTTTTCAAAACCTCCTGAAGCCGTTCTACGGGCGTATTGTACAGGGATTTTTCTCACAGCCATCACAAGCATAATAGAAAGCAGGATAATAACGAACCACAACACCAATTCGATAAGGATCATAATCAATCCTCCGTTTGATTCTACCACTCGCGACACAAATTCTTGTGCGAACGATTGCGGTAACGTAGCGATAATACCAACAGTAATTAAAATTGATATACCGTTTCCTACTCCTTTATCGGTGATTTTCTCACCCAGCCACATTGCAAATATTGTTCCAGTAACCAATATAATTACTGACGACACATAGAACATAACACTTTGTCCCATAACGAAAGCTTCAGCCGGCACTCCCATTGCAGGTAGCCCTGCCAAATAACTTGGGGCTTGCACCAAACAAATACCGATGGTCAACCATCTTGTAATTTGATTGATTTTCTTCCTTCCACTTTCTCCTTCTTTTTGAAGTTTTTGGAGATACGGCACTGCCACTTGCATCAATTGCACTACAATCGATGCCGAGATATACGGCATAATTCCCAATGCAAAAACAGAAGCGTTGGCGAATGCCCCTCCTGTAAATGCGTTAAGCAATCCGCCTAATCCGCCTCCTTCAAACTTACCGGCAAACTGAGAGAGCATATCGGCATCAATTCCTGGGAGTACTACTTGGGCACCAAAACGGTAGACCAAAAGCATTCCGAGCGTTAGCATGATGCGATTACGCAACTCTTCAATTTTCCAAATATTCTTTAAGGTTTCAATAAATTTCATCCTCTTGTCTTTGTTACAGCGTTACAGTTTCACCTCCAGCAGCTTCGATAGCTTCTTTTGCTGAAGCGGTAAACTTGTGTGCTGAGACTTTAAGTTTTGATTTTATTTCTCCTCTACCTAATATCTTCACCATTTCATTTTTACCAGCCAAACCTAATCCAATCAAGATATCTGTATCGACAGTATCTGTAATTTTCTTATTATCAACTAATTCTTGGAGGGTATCAATATTGATTCCTCTGTAGACTTTTCGGTTGGCATTCGTAAATCCGAATTTCGGAACACGTCTTTGTAGGGGCATCTGACCACCTTCGAAACCAATTTTCTTGGCATATCCCGAACGTGATTTAGCTCCTTTGTGTCCACGGGTGGAGGTTCCTCCTTTTCCCGTACCTTGTCCGCGACCTACTCGCTTGCCTTTGTTTTTCGCCGATCCTGCGGCGGGTTGTAAGTTACTTAATTCCATTTTTCGTGTTTCCTTAAACGGTTTCTACCGAAACCAAGTGATTAACTTTATTGATCATACCAAGAATATCCGGGTTGTTTTCGTGTACTACCGATTGTCCGATTCCACGAAGACCTAAGGCTTCAAGGGTAAGTCTTTGATTCTTTGGGCGCTTAATCACGCTTTTAATCATGGTTACTTTAATTTTTGCCATCTTGATATATTTTATCCGTTGAATACTTTTTCAAGTGAAATTCCACGCTGATTAGCAATTTCCTGTGCGCTTCGCAATTGAAGCAATGCGTCGAAAGTTGCTTTTACAACGTTGTGTGGGTTTGAAGATCCTTGCGATTTCGACAATACGTCGTGAACTCCTAAAGATTCCAATACGGCACGAACGGGTCCACCTGCAATTACTCCAGTACCAGGGGCAGCCGGAATAAGATTGACTCGTGCACCACCGTATTTACCTTTTTGTTCGTGTGGCAAGGTTACTTTGTTCAAAGGAATTCGAACCAAGTTCTTCTTTGCGTTTTCAATGGCTTTTGCAATTGCAGTTGCCACGTCTTTTGATTTACCAAGTCCTTGGCCTACAACTCCTTTTCCGTCACCAACAACCACAATGGCTGAGAATCCGAAGGTTCTACCACCTTTGGTTACTTTCGTAACACGTTGTACACCTACCAATCGATCTTTGAGATCCAGGCCTCCTGGTTTTACTATTTCTACGTTTTTATAGTCTTGATACATAATGTAACTTAGAATTTAAGGCCACCTTCTCTGGCGCCATCAGCTAATGATTTTACTCTTCCGTGATATAGATATCCGCCTCGATCGAAAGTGATGGTTTCCACACCGGCTTTCAATGCTTTCTCAGCGATTGATTTACCTACTAAATTTGCTACTTCAACTTTGTTTTTGCCTGAAGTATCTATGTCTTTGTCTCGCGATGAAGCTGCAGCAAGGGTTTTGCTGTTTACATCATCTATTACTTGCGCGTAAATTTCTTTGTTGCTTCTATAAATAGATAAGCGCGGACGGTCAACAGTACCTTCGACCGTTTTGCGAATACGTCTTTTTAGACGCGCTCTTCTTTCTAATTTTGTTAATGCCATAACCAAATGTATATTTTAGTTTCAGATGCTGAGCTACTCGCTATTACGAGCCTAAAACATCCGATTATATTTTTAGGCAGATTTACCTGCTTTTCTTCTCAATTCTTCTCCAACAAACTTAATTCCTTTTCCTTTGTAAGGCTCTGGCTTACGGAAGCTACGGATTTTTGCCGCAACTTGACCTACCAATTGTCTGTCGTGTGACATCAGCTTAATGATTGGGTTTTTACCCTTAGCTGAAATCGTTTCAACTTTTACTTCTGGAGCAACTTCCAGAACGATATTATGGGAAAAGCCTAAAGCCATATCTATTTTTTGACCTTGATGTGTGGCTCTGTAACCAACACCTACAAGTTCTAATTCTTTAGTCCATCCCTCAGATACGCCTATCACCATGTTTTGGACTAGTGCGCGATACAATCCGTGTTTTGCAACATGGTCTTTTTTCTCTGAAGGGCGTTCCAAAATAATTTGGTTATCTTCAATCTTCACGCTTATGTCTGATATTGTCTCAGACAGCTCTCCTAACTTTCCTTTAACTGTAACTACCTCGCCATTGATATCGATGGTAACGCCTTCTGGAATTTCTATTGGATTTTTACCTATTCTTGACATTTCTTAGTATTTTTAGTAAACGTAACACAAAACTTCTCCTCCCACTTTCTGTGCTTTCGCCTGAGTGCCCGTCATTACACCCGAAGATGTAGAAACAATAGCGATTCCAAGTCCGTTAAGCACGCGTGGCAGGTCTTTTGAACCTACATATTTACGTAAACCGGGTTTACTGATTCTTTGAATTTTTTTGATGACAGGCTCTTTGGTTGCCTTGTCGTATTTCAATGCAATTTTAATGATGCCTTGCGCTGTGCTTTCATCATCAAATTTATAGCTTAGAATGTACCCTTGATCAAAAAGGATTTTTGTGATCTCTTTTTTCAGGTTTGATGCCGGTATCTCAACAATAGGATGTCCCGCCATCATCGCGTTTCTAATGCGCGTCAGATAATCTGCAATTGGATCTGTGTTCATTTAACTTTGTTTGCGGATGTGGTTTTCGGACGGCCTATGCCTTCATTCCAAACCTACACCCAATTAATAATTTTTCTATAAGGTTTCCAGAAGATCATCATTCAATTTACATCAAATGACACATCACTGAATTTAATTTACCACGATGCTTTTCTAACACCTGGAATGAGTCCTTGGTTTGCGAGTTTACGAAATTTAACTCGTGAAATCCCAAAAGTTCTCATATAACCACGTGGGCGTCCGGTTAGTTTACAACGGTTGTGCAAACGTACAGGAGAGGAGTTTCTTGGAAGTTTTTGTAGGCCTTCCCAATCGCCAGCTTCTTTTAGTGCTTTGCGTTTGGCAGCGTACTTATCAACCATTCTCTGTCTCTTGCGCTCACGGGCTTTCATTGATTCTTTAGCCATCTCTCTTAGTTCTTTTTAAAGGGTAACCCCAATTCTTGTAATAGTGATTTCGCTTCCTTATCTGTCTCTGCCGAGGTGATAAAGGTAATGTTCATTCCTTCGATTTTCTTAATCTTATCGATATTGATTTCAGGAAAAATAATTTGCTCTGTAATTCCGAGAGAATAATTTCCTCTTCCGTCAAAACCTGTTGCCTTGATTCCGTTAAAGTCACGAACTCGTGGCAAGGCTGCCGTTACTAGTCGGTCTAAGAACTCATACATACGTTCGCCACGCAACGTAACTTTCACGCCAATAGGCATTCCTTTACGCAGTTTAAAGTTTGCAACGTCCTTCTTAGAAACAGTCGGCACTGCTTTTTGACCGGTAATATTGGTCATTTCCTCGACTGAATAGTCGATCAGCTTTTTGTCGGCAACCGCATCTCCAATTCCTCTGGAAACTACGATTCGGGTCAATTTAGGTACCTGCATGACGTTTTTGTATCCAAATTCGTCCATCAGTGACTTGATCACTCTATCTTGGTACTCATCCTTAAGTCTTGGTGTGTATGCCATAACTATATTTCTTGATTCGATTTTTTTGAAAACCGTATTTTCTTACCATCTTCCATTCTATAGCCTACTCTTGTTGGCTCGCCACTTTTTGGGTCGATCAACGATAGGTTTGAAACATGGATTGGTGCCTCTTTTTCTACAATTCCTCCTTGCGGATTCTGTGCACTTGGCTTCTCGTGTTTTGAAACCAGATTCACCCCTTCTACGATTGCTTTGTTTTTCTCACGGAATACGCGCATCACTTTGCCTTCGGATCCTTTATGGTCTCCAGCAATGACAACTACGGTATCGCCCGTTTTTATTTTAAGCTTTGCCATTTTGGTTTTCATATTATAGCACTTCAGGTGCCAATGATACTATTTTCATAAATTGTCTATCACGAAGCTCTCTCGCCACAGGGCCAAACACACGGGTTCCAACCATATCGCCTTGCGCTCCTAAAAGCACACAAGCATTGTCGTCGAAACGGATGTATGAACCGTCTGGTCGTCTTACTTCTTTTTTAGTTCTAACTACAACTGCTGTAGAAACAGAACCCTCTTTGATGTTTCCGTTAGGAGTTGCTTCTTTAACCGAAACAACGATTTTGTCACCAATAGAAGCGTATTTCTTCTTTGTTCCTCCCAATACTCGGATACAAAGAACCTCTCTGGCTCCGGTATTGTCTGCTACTTTAAGTCTTGATTCTTGCTGTATCATGATTACTTCGCTCTTTCAATTATTTCGATTAATCTCCAACATTTGGTTTTACTTAAAGGTCTTGTTTCCATGATCCTTACCGTATCTCCTTCGTTGCAGTCGTTGGTTTCGTCGTGCGCGACATACTTTTTAGTTTTTGTCACGTACTTTCCATACATCGGGTGTTTTACTTTCTTAACCTCAGAAACAACAATGGACTTGTCCATTTTATTGCTGGTTACTACCCCGATACGTTCTTTTCTTAAATTTCTTTTAATTTCTTCCATCTTTCAGCGGTACAATTATTGCACTTCTCTTTTAGTTAGTTCCGTAGCTATTCGAGCTATCGCACGTTTTTTAGTGCGTAATTGAATCGGATTTTCCAACGGCGAAATGGTGTGAGCCATTTTTAAATCTGAATAAGAATTTCTGATATCAATCAATGCTTCTTTAAGTTCAGCCGTCGATGCGTTTTTTATCTCGTCTTGTTTCATGTCTCTAATTTTTATCCTTGTAGTTCTCTAGAAGCTACAAATTTTGTTCTAACAGGAAGCTTCTGTGCCGCAAGACGTAATGCTTCTTTTGCCATTTCTTCGGATACACCGGAGACTTCGAAAAGAATTCTTCCAGGTTTTACTACAGCAGCGTAATACTCTACAGATCCTTTTCCTTTACCCATACGCACCTCTAATGGTTTTTTAGTGATGGGTTTGTCTGGAAAAATCATAATCCATATAGATCCCGCTCGTTGCATATATCGTGTTGCTGCAATACGTGCCGCCTCGATTTGACGTGCTGTAATAAACTTAGCATCCATCGATTTTATACCGTAGGTACCGTGTGCTAATTGGGTGCCGCGACCAGCGTTGCCCTTCATACGGCCCTTCATTTGTTTGCGGTATTTTGTTTTTTTCGGTTGTAACATGTGTCTCTTAGTTTAAAAAATTACTTTCTACGTCGTGATCTACCACCGGCGCCACGTCTTCCTCCACCTTTTCCACCTTTTTTACCGCTGGACATGCCAACTAAAGGAGAAAGCTCTCTTTTTCCGTAAACTTCGCCTTTCATAATCCACACTTTAACCCCCATTCTACCATAAGTAGTATGTGCTTCAGCCAAAGCGTAATCAATGTCAGCTCTAAAAGTGGATAGTGGCACACGCCCTTCCATATAAGTCTCTGTACGAGCCATCTCGGCACCGTTTAAACGTCCAGAAATAGTAATTTTAATACCTTCTGCGTTCATTCTCATCGTAGCTGCAATGGCCATTTTAATTGCACGTCTATAAGAAATTCTATTCTCGATTTGACGAGCAATGCTAACCGCCACTAAATACGCGTCTAATTCAGGTCTTTTAATCTCGTGGATATTGATCTGAATTTCTTTTCCGGTAATCTTTTTCAACTCCTCTTTTAGCTTGTCTACTTCCTGACCACCCTTCCCGATAATGATACCCGGACGTGCCGTCGTAATAGTAATTGTTACAAGCTTAAGCGTTCGTTCAATAATTACACGACTCACACTAGCCTTACTTAAACGGGCATGAATGTATTTTCTGATCTTATCGTCTTCGGCTAATTTATCGCCGTAGTCGTCTCCTCCGTACCAGTTGGATTCCCATCCTCTAATGATACCTAAACGATTCCCGATTGGATTTGTCTTCTGTCCCATCTACTTAATTGCTTTGTGTGTTATTGTTAGCTCCTAAAATCAATGTAACGTGATTGGAGCGCTTTCTAATTCTATGCGCACGACCTTGTGCTCTTGGGCGCAAACGCTTTAGCATTGGGCCACCGTCCACACGAATTTCTTTTACGAAAAGGTCTGCTTCTTCTATTGAAGCATCTTCATTTTTAGCTTGCCAGTTTGCAATGGCAGACAAAAGAAGTTTCTCTAATTTTTGCGAAGCTTCTTTCGAGCTAAATCTCAAGATATTTAATGCTTTATCTATTTTCTCACCTCTCACCATATCCGCCATAAGACGCATTTTTCTTGGTGATGTAGGGCAATTGTTCAATTTAGCCATATAGATGTCTTTCTTGGCCTCCTTGATTCTTTCTGCTCTTTCTCTTTTACGAACTCCCATGGTCTATTATCTTTTAGCTTTATTTTTTGCACCAGCATGACCACGGAATGATCTCGTTGGTGAAAATTCTCCAAGTTTATGTCCTACCATGTTTTCAGTAACATATACCGGAATAAATTGTTTTCCGTTGTATACTGCGATGGTTTGCCCAACAAAATCAGGCGTAATCATAGACGAGCGTGACCAAGTTTTGATCACTGTCTTTTTATTATCCGCTACGTTCTGCTGTACTTTTCTGTCCAGTTTATAATAAACGTAAGGTCCTTTTTTTAACGATCTTGCCATAATTTATTTCTTTCTACGTTCCAAAATATATTTGTTACTCGCTTTAGTTCTCGAACGGGTTCTGTATCCTTTAGCAGGCAGACCTTTTCTAGAACGTGGGTGTCCTCCAGAAGCTTTACCTTCACCACCACCCATTGGATGATCAATCGGGTTCATGGCTACAGCACGTGTTCTAGGTCTTCTGCCCAACCATCTTGTTCGTCCAGCTTTTCCTGAAACGACCAATTGGTGATCGTGGTTAGAAACCGCTCCAACAGTAGCCATACAAGTTCCTAAAACGAGTCTTGTTTCACCCGATGGCAATTTAATTGTAACGTATTTTCCTTCTCGCGCCATAAGCTGTGCAAAAGTACCTGCACTACGAGCCATAACAGCTCCTTGACCAGGTCGCAACTCAATGCAAGAAATTATTGTTCCTAATGGTATCGCTGATAACGGCATTGCATTTCCAACTTCGGGAGCCACAGACTCACCAGAAACTAGATTTTGCCCCACTTGAAGACCGCTCTGCGCGATGATATATCGCTTTTCTCCGTCCTGATAATTCAACAGAGCGATAAACGCTGTACGGTTTGGATCATATTCTATACTCGCGACTGTCGCAGGGATTCCTGACTTGTCACGCTTAAAATCGATAATTCGATATTTTCTTTTATGACCACCACCTCTGTTGCGCATGGTCATTTTTCCACGACTGTTTCTACCTCCAGATTTCTTGTTCGGAGCAAGTAATGACTTCTCCGGCTTATCGGTTGTAACCTCGTCGTATGTGTTAACAACCCTAAAACGCTGACCTGGGGTGATTGCTTTTAATTTTCTTACTGACATGTGTGTCTAATTAGATCTAAGCTATCTTAGATATTACTGTAAAAATCTATTGTATCACCTTCCGCCACCTGTACGTATGCCTTTTTATAGCCATTCGTTTTACCAGTTTGGACCCCAGTTTTCGTAAACCGAGTTTTTCTGTCCGGGCGGACATTCATAGTTCGCACTTTTTCAACAGAAACTCCATAGGCCGATTCTACTGCCTTTTTGATTTCTATCTTGTTTGCCTGTGACGCCACTTCGAACGTATAGACATTTCTGTCCTCGGCCGCTGCAGTGGCTTTTTCTGTAATAATAGGTTTAATTAAGATGTTCATCTCGCTTCTATTTACTTAAGTTTGTTTCAATTCCTTCCAAAGAACCTTCAAACAGCACCAAACTGTTTGCTCTCATAATTTCGTAAGTGCTTAGTTGTGAGCTAGTTACAACGTCCACGCCTTTTAAATTACGAGACGACAAATATACGTTTTTATTTGACTCTCTCAAGACAAATAACGATTTTTTATTGTCCAGGCCTAGGCTCTTCAAAACAGTTGCAAATTCTTTGGTTTTTGGCGTGTCAAATTCGAGGTCTTCTACAACCACAATTTTGTTGTTGCTCGCCTTTAAAGAAAGTGCAGATTTACGCGCCAATCGCTTCAGGTTTTTATTCAATTTGAATGAGTAGTCTCTTGGTCTTGGTCCGAACATTCTTCCTCCACCTCGAAACAAACCTGACTTGATGCTACCAGCTCGTGCTGTTCCAGTTCCTTTTTGTTTCTTAATCTTTCTTGTCGATCCTACAATCTCCGCACGCTCTTTCGATTTGTGCGTACCTTGTCTCTGGTTAGCAAGATATTGCTTCACATCGAGATACACAGCGTGATTGTTAGGCTCCACTCCAAACACCTCGTCTGAAAGCTCTACTTTCCTACCGGTATCTTTTCCGTTTTTATCTAATACAGCTACCTTCATTATTTTTCGATCATTACATAAGCGTTTTTGTGACCAGGAATTGCTCCCTTAACCACAAGCAGATTCTTTTCAGGCACCACTTTCAACACTCTCAAATTAATAACTTTAACTTTTTCGTTGCCCATTTGACCGGCCATCTTTTTTCCTTTAAAGATTCTTCCAGGAGTAGATGCTCCACCGACTGAACCAGGCGCTCTATTCACGCTTTGGTTCCCGTGAGTAGCAGAACCACCCTTAAAACCGTGTCTTTTGACCGCACCTTGAAAACCTTTACCTTTAGAAGTACCGGAAACGTCCACATACTCTCCTTCCGCAAAGTGTTCTACTGTAATTGTGTCGCCCAATTTATACTCTTCATCAAATCCGTCGAATTCGGCGACTTTCCGTTTTGCAACGGTTCCTGCTTTTTTAGCATGCCCTTCGGCAGCTTTATTTACAGTCTTTTTGTCATCGAAACCGAGCTGAAGCGCATCATAGCCATCAACCTCTTTGGTTCTGACTTGGGTAACAACACAGGGCCCTGCCTCAATAACGGTACACGGAATGTTCTTTCCGTTCTCGTCATACAGGCTGGTCATCCCAATTTTTCTACCTATTAACCCAGACATATTGATTTAAATTATAGATCTAAGAAACCTTCGATCTGTTAATACTAATTGTTTATTATTCTTCTTTTTCTATTCCTTGTCAATTAAAAAAACTTCAATCAACAAAAAAGGGATCAAAATAAATCCGATCCCGAATGTTACTTTGTTTCCATTTTTCCTTCGCACGCAGCTCCGGACATGTCATACCTACTAAGGCGGGCATCTCTTGATTCAAAAGTCTCGAGAGATTCCCGCCTCGGCGGGATTTATACTTTAATCTCTACCTCCACACCACTTGGAAGCTCTAATTTCATTAGCGCGTCGATGGTTTTGGAAGAGGAACTGTAAATATCCAACAGTCTTTTATAAGAGCTAAGCTGAAATTGCTCACGGCTCTTTTTATTTACGTGCGGCGAACGCAACACGGTAAATATTCTCTTGTGTGTTGGCAACGGGATTGGTCCTGTAACTACAGCTCCAGTGCTCTTTACTGTCTTTACGATTTTCTCAGCAGATTTGTCCACTAAATTGTGATCGTAAGATTTTAATTTGATTCTAATTTTCTGACTCATTGCTGATATAATTATTCGTTAGTGGTTCCTTTTGCAGCCGCAACAATCTCTTCTGAGATATTAGAAGGCGTTTCTGCATAGTGTGAAAACTCCATTGTAGAAGTTGCTCGACCCGAAGATAATGTTCTCAATGTAGTTACATATCCAAACATTTCTGAAAGTGGTACGTGCGCACGGATTACTTTTGCTCCCGAACGATCGGCCATTTCATTGACCTGACCTCTACGTCGGTTAAGATCTCCTACAATATCACCCATGTTTTCCTCTGGCGTAAGCACTTCCAATTTCATTATTGGCTCAAGGATTACAGCTCCAGCTGCTTTTGCAGCAGTTCTGTATCCAAGTTTTGCAGCCAGCTCAAACGATAGGGCATCAGAGTCAACCGGGTGGAATGATCCATCCTTCAACGTAACCTTCATACTATCCATTTCGAATCCAGCCAGCGGACCATTGGCCATTGCTTGCTCGAATCCTTTTTCAACTGCTGGGATATATTCTCTAGGAACGTTTCCTCCTTTAACTTCGTTTACAAAAACAAGTCCCACTTCACCTTCTTCTGCAGGCTCAAGTGTAAAGATGATGTCGGCAAATTTACCGCGACCACCTGTTTGTCTTTTGTAAATCTCTCTATGATCAGCAACTTTTGTAAGCGCTTCTTTATATTCCACTTGAGGCTCACCTTGGTTCACTTCAACCTTAAACTCACGTCTCAAACGATCGATTAAGATATCTAAGTGAAGCTCTCCCATTCCTGAGATAATAGTTTGACCAGATGCTTCATCTGTTCGCACTTGGAATGTTGGATCTTCTTCTGCTAATTTTCCTAAAGCCATACCTAACTTGTCGATATCTGCTTTAGTTTTTGGTTCCACCGCAACACCAATTACTGGGTCAGGGAATTTCATACTCTCTAAAACAATCGGATGCTTTTCATCAGACAGCGTATCCCCTGTTTTAATATCTTTAAATCCTACTGCTGCACCGATATCTCCAGCCTCAATAAAATCGATGGCGTTTTGCTTTTCGGCGTGCATCTGGTAAATTCGAGAAATTCGCTCTCTGTTTCCAGACCTGTTGTTAAGCACATAGGTTCCTGCATCTAAGCGTCCTGAATAAGCACGGAAGAATGCCAAACGACCAACAAAAGGATCGGTTGCAATTTTAAATGCCAATGCAGCGAAGGGCTCATCAACACTTGGCTTACGGATTTCAGGCTCCTCTGTATCTGGGTTTACCCCTTCGATACCTTCCTTATCTATCGGAGAAGGCAAGTAGCGGCAAACCGCGTCGATTAGAAACTGAACTCCTTTGTTTTTAAATGAAGACCCACACACCATAGGAATGATGCTCATATCCATTACCGCAGCACGAAGCGCAGCATGCACCTCTTCCTCAGTAATAGAATCCTCGTCTTCCATGTATTTCTCTAGAAGGTTTTCGTCATAAACAGCTACCTCCTCAATAAGTTTTCCTCTTAAAATTCGAGCCTCTTCCTTAAGCTCGTCTGGGATGTCAACAACGTCAAAAGTGGCTCCCATTGTTTCCTCGTGCCAAATTATCCCCCGGTTTTTAACTAAATCTACAATACCTTTAAAGTCGTTTTCATCTCCGATAGGAAGCACAATCGGCACAGCATTAGACTTCAACATGTCTTTAACCTGCTGATTAACCCCCATAAAGTCTGCACCCTGCCTATCCATTTTGTTAACAAAACCGATACGTGGTACTTTGTAGTTGTCTGCAAGGCGCCAGTTTGTTTCCGACTGAGGCTCTACACCATCAACTGCACTAAACAAGAAAACCAACCCGTCCAAAACTCTTAGCGAGCGGTTTACCTCTACCGTGAAGTCAACGTGACCTGGGGTGTCGATAATGTTAAAGTGATAATCTTTTGTTTCTGGAGTCGGCTGCCCGTTTTCCAACGGGAACTTCCACTTACAAGTAGTTGCAGCAGACGTAATCGTAATTCCACGCTCCTGCTCCTGCTCCATCCAGTCCATCGTAGCGGAACCTTGGTGAGTTTCACCGAGTTTGTGGTTCACACCCGTATAGAATAATATGCGTTCTGTTGTTGTTGTTTTTCCGGCATCAATATGCGCGGCAATTCCAATGTTTCTTGTGTATTTTAAATCTCTAGCCATCGTTTAGAATCTGAAGTGTGAGAATGCTTTGTTAGCTTCTGCCATTCTGTGTGTATCCATTCGCTTTTTAACTGCAGCACCCTCTTCTTTGGCAGCGGCGAGGATTTCAGCGGCCAATTTAGCGGCCATGGACTTTTCATTTCTTTTTCTTGAATACGAGATCAACCACTTCATTGATGTGGCAATTTTACGATCTGGTCTAATCTGCATCGGTATCTGAAAGGTTGCTCCACCCACACGTCGGCTTCGCACCTCTACGTGAGGCATTACATTAGAAAGAGCTTCTTTCCATACCTCCAATGCAGTTTTCTCATCATCCTGCTTTCTTTCTTCTACAATATCAATTGCATCGTAGAAAATTTTAAAGGCAACGCTCTTTTTTCCATCCCACATCATGTTGTTTACGAAACGCGTAACCAACGGATCATTAAATCGTGGATCTGGTAAAAGCGGCCTTTGTTTTGAGTTTGTTTTTCTCATTTCATGTTTTGTTTATGGTTGTTTGCACAAGTAGCTTACCCTAAGCCCTGCACACCCACCCCGTTTTCATACTACTTCTTTGGGCGTTTTGCACCATACTTAGATCTACGTTGCGCACGACCCTCAACACCTGCTGTGTCTAAAGCTCCGCGAACAATGTGATACCTAACTCCTGGCAAATCCTTTACCCTTCCACCTCTAACCAATACTATCGAGTGCTCTTGAAGATTGTGTCCTTCGCCTGGGATGTATGCGTTTACCTCCTTACCATTAGTCAACCTAACCCTTGCTACTTTTCGCATAGCTGAGTTTGGCTTCTTAGGCGTAGTCGTATAAACACGCGTACAAACACCACGACGTTGTGGGCACGATTCCAAAGCAACCGATTTACTCTTCTTGGTTATTCTGGTCCTACCTTTACGTACTAATTGTGAAATTGTTGGCATATAAATATGTATTAAAATAAATCCCCCGTTTTTTTTAGGGGATGCAAATGTAGAATATTTTTTCAACAAATCAAATCAAGTGAAAACAAATTTTATGTTTTTTGCAAAATCTCCCACAAGATTTGAAATAAACTTTCCAAATCTTAGTTTTACAGACTCAATTCGCATCGGTTTTTTGAAAAACACCATCTACATCGTATACCTTATTATATATATGGGATTCCCTTTGGGGATTTTCGCCCAGGACATCACCCTATTCCTACAAGCCGAAAAACCGATCTCGGACGGACTCAAAGATTCGCTCGGAATTCCTTTTAAAACTACCGACTTCTTATTCGTCCAACAAAAAACAGACACCATTCAGGACACACTCGCGCAACTTGGCTATATCGACAATGAGCTTGTTGCAATCGAAAAAACAACAGACACCACCTATACTGCTACTTTTAATCTAGGAAATCAATACTCCCGAGTGAAAATAAAGTACGCTCAAACAGATTTCTCTAGAAAAGAACTGCAATCCATTACTGATGATATTTCCGACACGCACTTCACCCTTCCCATTCAGTCCATCCCAAAAGCGCTGACCACCCTAGCCGACATCAGTAGCAACAAAGGCCATCCCTTTACAAAACTGAAATTGAGCGAAATTGAAAAACTCACCGACAACACACTCTACGCTACCTTATATATAGACCGAGGAAAAGCACGAACCATCGACTCCATCGTCATTAAAGGATATGAGAAATTCCCGAGACCCTACCTTACATATTATGCAGGAGTCAAAAAAGGAAACACCTTTAACAGAAAAAAACTCATCGAACACAACGAGCGAATCAACAGTTTAGGTTTCGCCTCGACCACAAAAGCTCCAGAAGCGCTTTATAGAAAAGATTCGACAACGGTTTATTTTTACCTGAAAAAAGAAAACAACAATCACTTCGACGGTATTTTAGGTTTTGCAACCGATGAAATCACACAAAAGGTAATTTTCAATGGATATTTAAATCTCATACTAAACAACAACCTAAATTACGGTGAGCAATTCGCAATCAACTACAAAGCAGACGGCAACAAGCAAATTGAATTCAAAACCAATTTAGCGCTACCTTATTTATTCAAATCTCGTTTTGGAGCGAGTGGTGCATTGGCCATATTCAAACGCGACACCAGTTTTGTGACCACAGAAAGGCAATTGCGAACAACCTACCAAGCTGCACCGCGATCTCAAATCTACATCGGATACCGCCACTTCACCTCAAACAACCTACAAGAAGAGGCCATCGCAGGGGTTCCGATAGACAACTTCAACTCCAAATATTTTGTTTTTGGCGGCAGTTACACGAGAACCCAAAACAACAAAATGTTCCCAATCAGAACGAAAGGCGGCATTGACTTAGGTGTCGGAAAGAGAAACAGAAAAGACATCAAAGCCAACCAATGGCGACTAGAGGGGCACATCAACCACATATTTCAATTGAGCCCAAGGTCGTCTTTTTTCGTCAACAACACCACTTCCATGTTAATTAGCGACACGTATTTAGAAAACGAACTCTTCCGATTTGGCGGCATCAACAGCATCCGCGGATTTGACGAAAACAGCATCGATGCTTCACTTTTTTCGACATTAAACACAGAGTATCGACTACTGCTGGACAACAACATTTTCATTCACTCTATAGTGGATTTAGGATATTTTGAGAACGAACCTCTTTCATTAAAAACCGAATTAATCAGTTTTGGATTTGGACTTGGCATCGACACAAGAGGCGGGCTCTTCAGACTTCTTGTCGCCAACGGACGGACTGCAGGTCAGCAGTTTGACTTCTCGTCTTCAAAAATCCACATCAGCATTTCATCTCGATTTTAGGAATTGCCCTTCCCCACTTTTGCTTTCCCTCAAACAAAAAAGTCAAACTTTGACGCAAAAAGCTTGTTTAGTTAACTTATTATTATGATTTTTGCGCTTGGCTAATTCAAATAATTTATAAAAATGAGAACAAAGTTTAGTGGAATTCTAACGCTGTTATTAGCGTTGGTTGTGCAAATATCCTTTGCACAACAAAAAACCGTTACAGGTACTGTGACCGACGATACTGGTCTGCCACTACCTGGCGCAAACATTATAATCAAAGGCACTAGCACTGGTACACAGTCTGACTTTGATGGCAACTACTCGCTTTCTGTAAGCCAAGGCCAAATACTAACATTCAGTTATATTGGTTTTGACTCTAAGGAAGTTACAGTAGGAACATCAAACACGATCAATGTTACTCTTGCGCCTGGTGCTGAGTTGGACGAGGTAGTTCTAACAGGATATTCCAGAAGAGGTCAAACAGTTCAGACTTCAGCTGTAGTTTCGATATCCTCAGAAGAACTAAGCCAGATGGCACCTACTACGAGCATTGACAATATGCTTCAAGGTAAAGCTGCCGGTGTTCAGGTAACTGCCGCAAATGGTAAGCCTGGTCAAGGAGCTTTCGTTCGGATTCGAGGTATTGGATCTTTAATCGCAGGTGCTGCATCCCCTCTATATTTAGTAGATGGTGCTCCAATTAGAGAAGAAGACCTTTCTAACATCCCCAACGAAGACATCGAAAACATCTCTATTCTTAAAGATGCTGCAACAACTGCACAGTACGGTTCGCGAGGGTCTAACGGGGTTGTAGTTATCACAACTAAAAGTGGTCAAAGAAACAAGGATGCTACGATCCGTTTCAGCTCACGTTATGGAGTTGTTTCAAGGATAAAGCCTAATTTCGAATTGATGGATGCTACGCAAAAAATGCAATTCGAAGCTGAATTGTATGCATTAGGTGTATCGGCTGCTGCAGCTACCCCAGGGGTAACTACTGAGCCAGGATCGCCAGAGCGTCAATTCCTTTTAGATCACGAAACTGACTGGGAAGACCTTATCTTAAAAGATGGTATCCTACAAAACAACAGTGTTTCTATCTCGGGTGGAGCTGAAAAAGTAGATTACTACTTCTCTGTTTCTAACGACAGAAACACAGGTATTATCGACCAAATTAATGGTTTTGAGCGTACAGGTTCACGTCTAAACGTAAACATAGATGCTAAAGATTGGTTAAACGTTGGAGTTAACGTTGGTTACTCTAGATCTCACAGTGATGAGCCTAGAGATAGATTCAACGCGCAGAACCCATTCTTCGTAATGTACTCTGCTCCTCACTATGATACAGAGTTTGTATTAGATGAAGACGGAAACCGAGTATTGGATGAAAGTGGAAACCCTATTTACAACTTAGGAACTGTTGACTATCCAATTAGAGAAGCTGCTTTCGACGAGCCAAGAAACAACATGTACAACACCACCTTGAGTAGCGTTACTGCACAAGTATTGTTTAACGACAACTGGAGCTACGAGTTCCAAACATCGGTGAACTGGCAGTCGCGAAGAGAAGACTACTACATTAAGCCTGGCTCACACTTAGCAATAGTAGGCGCAGGTCTTGAAGGTGGTCATAAACGAGACAGACAAGATCACAGGGTTGACTTCACGGTAAGTAACCGATTAAACTACAACTTATCTAATGAAGATCACCACTTGAACGTTCTTGGACTTTACGAGTACAACATGAACGAATACAACAGTATTGTTGCTGTGGCTGGGAACTTCCCATCGCCATTACTTAATACGTTGGTGAATGCTGCTGAGGTACGTGATGCGATTAGCTATAGAAGTAGATTGACACTTGCTTCTTACGGAGCTTTTGCAGATTACGATTTCAGAAACCGATACTTCGTTTCTGGATCTATCCGACGTGATGGTTCCTCAAACTTCGGTGCTGATGTGAAGTGGGGTACGTTTTGGAGTGGAAGTCTCGCTTGGAACTTAGCTGAAGAGTCTTTCTTTGACGTAGATTGGGTCAACGACTTAAAACTTAGAGGTTCTTACGGATCCGTAGGTAACCGTGCCGGTTTAACAAGATACCAAGCTCAAGGAACAGTAACTTTCGGATCGTATCCAGGCGGTTCTGCTACAGAGCCTAACCGTGTTGCCAACCCTGAGTTGAGCTGGGAAACCACTACAACAACAAACTTTGGTTTAGAGTTTAACGCATTTAGAAATAGACTGCGTCTCGTATCTGACTACTTCATTAGAGAAACTTCAGACCTACTATTCCCAATTCAGAAAACGTATGAGTCAGGTGTAGGTAGAATTGTAACAAACCTTGGTGATATCGAAAACAAAGGTTTAGAACTTGCAATTCAAGGAGATATCATTCAAACGCCAGATTTCCGGTGGACACTAGGAGGAAACATCGTATTCTTAGACCACAAGATTGTGAAATTACCAGACGAGTTTGAAGATGGACTATTTGCTCCTGGTACTTCTGCAATTGAGTGGAAAGAAGGACAAAAGATTAACGAGCATTACAGAATTCGTTATGCTGGTGTTGACCCAGAAACCGGTAGAGGTCTTTTCTACGGTGGTGATGGAAACACATATTTTGCCAGCGATCTTCCAGAAGATATGGAACACAGAGTTTTCCAAGGAAAATCAACGATTGCTGATAAAGAAGGTGGATTCTTCACCAACATCACATACAAAGGATTTGGTTTGAGAACTGATTTTGTTTTCAAATCTGGAAACTATATCAACAACATCGTACGCGCACGTACAACCTGGGATGGTGCTGACGCAAACTACAACAAATCTGTAGACGCATTCAACTATTGGAAAGCGCCTGGAGATACTGGTGTAGCTCCTAGCCCAATTTATGCTGTGAGTGACCGTGATGTATACTACAGTTCAGACAGATGGTTAGAGAAGGGTGATTACATCCGATTGAGAAACATTACTTTGTCGTACACGTTCCCAAGCCAAAAGCTAGAAAGAACACCTATTAGCTCTTTGAGATTATATGCACAAGGTCAAAACTTGTTGACATTCTCTAAGTTCTGGGGCGATCCAGAAGTAGGAATCTCATCTGGAGAGACAACTTCATTTGCTAACACAGTAGCACCTGGAGAGACTACTCTATATAGCTATCCAAATACATCGTCTATCCAAGTTGGTCTTGACGTTAGTTTCTAATTGAATAAAAAGAAAGAAAATGAAAAAAATAGTTTTTAAAATATCAATTTTAGCATTCCTCGTTGTAGGGTTTACTTCCTGCGACTCTGAATTGGACCAAGTTCCATTCGACGAGTTTGGTAACGAAAATGCTTATGCTTCCGCAGCAGACTTTGAAAATGCTGTACGAGGAATTTACTCAGGCTTGACGTTTGGTGGACTATACGGAGGTAGTGACGCTGGCGGTATGCTCGACGCTCCTGATGTATTATCAGACAACGTAGTAACTGGACAAGATGGACGAGGAACACGTAGAACCCTTCACAACTGGGAGTACGTAGCTACTTCTGGAGCCATGTTTGGCCTGTACAACGCTGCTTACACAACGATTTACCGTGCCAACCTATTGTTGGAGAACATCGGTGATTTCGAAGGTGCGAACAAAGAAAATGTTATGGCTGAAGCAAAAGCGCTTAGAGCCTTAGCACACTTTAATACAGTAGCTTTCTTTGGTAAAATACCAACGCAATCAGCTGATGCAAACCAAAGTTTAGGTGTAGCGTATGTAACATACACCGACCCAGAAATGGCACCAGCTAGAGACAATGTAGAAACTGTTTACAACAACATCGTAACAGACCTAACAGAAGCTTTAGCAGGAATTGAGACTAACGGCCCAAACCCTGAAGGTCGATTAAACAAAGAATCAGTAGCGATTCTACTTTCTAGAGTATATCTCTATATGGGTAAAAACGATTTGGCCGTTCAAGTACTCAACCAAAACGTAAGTTCATTACCAGCAGCAAGAGAAAACGTTGAAGATGTATGGGTAGACGAGAGCCAAGATGGTTTGTTGTTCTACATACCTAACGCCTCTCCTGTTTTAGGAATTGGAGTTGGAGTTACTTGGGGTCAAGGTTCATTAACTGGGTTGAAGCCTGAATTTGTAGTTGACTACGATTTCTACCAGTTGTTTTCTAACGACGACGTTCGTAAAGATGCATACACTGTACAAGCTAGAAATAATAGCTCTAACAGTGACTTTAACGCAATTAAAAAGTTGATGGGTAGAAATGGACAAACAGACGGTGTTGTCGATATCAAAATCATCCGAGCAGCTGAAGCATACTTAAACAAAGCAGAGGCTCTATTCCCAACAGACCAAAATGCAGCTAGACAAGCATTGGACGTCGTAAGAGACAGAAGATATACGTCGTATGTAGGTGGCGAAACCGGACAAGCTTTATTAGAAGCTATTCGTCTTGAAAGACGCTTAGAGTTTGCATTCGAATCTCAAAGATTCTTTGACCTTAAGCGTTGGGGATTACCGGTAGAAAGAAGTGGAAAAGGTGATTTAGCTGATGGTGGAGGTGTTCCGTCAGATTCACAATCGCTTCCTGTAGGTAGCAACAAATGGCAAATGCCTATTTGGCAAACCGCGATTGATATCAACCCGAACCTACAACAAAACCCAGGTTATTAATCTCTCAAACATATTAAAATGAAGAAAATAAAGTTTTTAACAATAATTATGGCATTAACAATGCTAGTATCGTGTGAGAAATATGATAACTATGATGCCAGTGAATTACCGATTGTAGGGTTTACAAGAGCAAACCTGAACATCAATAACATCCCAGCAGGTGGAGAAAAAGCATCGGAAGTGAATGTTTTCTCTTCCACAGCGGCCAACGTGGATAGGACGTTTAATATCGTTCTTATTCCGAACGCAGACCCAATTGGAAATCCACCAGCTGATCCAGAGAACTATGAATTTGATTCAACAGTAACCATTCCCGCGAATGAGCGTATTGGTGTTGTGAATATTTTAGGGAAAAACATTTCCTTGCCAGAAGACAGAACATTTTTCACACTATCAGTTGAAAGTGGTTCTGACGTAATTGCAGGAGGTGTAGTTACCGTAGGATTGAAATAAAAATCACAGACTAAATTTTAGTTCAATTTTTTTTAAACGCCTTCCGGATTTCCGGAAGGTGTTTTTTTTATGATACTCGGCTACAGAAAGAATTATCCTGTAAGAATTTGAATATCTTTACACCGAATTAATACATCACTACACGTAATGCGAAAAAAAGACGAAACAATATTTGGAATCTATCCCATTCAAGAAGCACTGACGTCGAATATTACATTCGATAAGGTATTTGTCCAACAAGGGCACAGCAACGATAAAATCGACGAACTAGTAGCTCGGATGGAAGCGCTTAACATCACTGTCAATACGGTTCCGAAAGAAAAACTAAACCGTCTGACGCGTGGCAACCATCAAGGCATCGTAGGGCTTACCTCCCCCATTCCATTCTACGCATTAGAAACTGTAGTTGAATCTGCGCTATCAACGCACAAAACCCCACTTTTTATCATTTTGGATCAAATAAGTGATGTGAGAAACTTTGGCGCCATCCTAAGAACCGCGGAATGTACAGGCGTAGATGGTGTTATTATCCCAAAGTCAGGAGGAGCACCTATAACCGGCGATACGGTCAAGGCCTCTGCAGGTGCCATTTTCAATGTTCCAATTTCCAAAGTAGATCATATTAAAGATGCCATTTACTACATGCAGGCATCAGGCATAAAAACAATTGCCGCAACCGAAAAGAGCGATCAGCATCTCTATAATGTAAACTTTAAAGAGCCTTTGGCAATCGTTATGGGTTCTGAGGGAAGAGGCATCTCGCATTCTGTTTTGAGCTTAGTAGATGAAAAAGCAGCACTTCCTTTATTGGGTGAAGTCAATTCACTAAACGTATCGGTCGCCTGTGGTGCGTTTTTATATGAAATCATCCGCCAGCGCAACTATTAATCCGAAGCATCCTTTGCGTCGTCTTTATCGGAACGTAGCGAATAAATTATCCTATATCCCTTCTCCGATTGATTTGTCACCGATATAGCATCCTCTGACTCCTCGACAACCTTTGATTCTGGTTTTGGCATTCCTACAAAGTTTCCGTCGTCGTCGAATTGTTGCATAAACGGATCCTTAGATGGATCGAAATCATCTCGCTCCCATTCGTATTTCTTATTCTGTACCGGAATACTCTTGAACAAAAATGAAAATAAAACTCCAACAAGAAACCCAGAAAGATGGCCTTCCCAGGATATTTTAGAATCTATAGGGAAAAGATACCACCACAGCCCGCCATATAGAAATACGACAATTAGCGCCAATGCCGTTAAATGATATTGTTTGGAAAGAATGCCTTTAAAAAATAAAAACGCAACCAACATATAAACCACCCCACTTGCGCCAATATGCAACGCAGGACGACCGATAATCCAGGTTAATAGGCCTGTCAACAACAATCCGTATAGCAACACCTTCCATCGAATTTCACGATAGAAATAAAAAAGGCCCGTTGTCAACACTAACAAAGGAATGGAGTTGTTAAAGAGATGTTTTAAGCTGCCGTGGATAAAAGGCCCCGTTAGAATGCCTACCAATCCCGATGTCTTTTGTGGATATATCCCAAATTGGTTGAATTCGAATCCAAATCTAATTTCGATCCAAAATACTACCCACATTACCAATACCATCAGCAATGGAAAGCCGAGTACATCGAGATTTAATTCTAAGTTATCTTTGTTAGCCATAGGAGAGGATAATCAATAAATACACCAACATCAAAATTAGGATAAAATGGCAGAGGTCCTAGAAACAATACAAATGTTTCCCAATAACTGTCACAATTAATTTATATTCGTCAGTTGGAGCCGCGATGAAATAAGTTGTATTTTTGGCTTATATGAACACACCGCTTGCCGAAAGAATTCGCCCCACGTCCTTAGAAGGATATTTGAGCCAACAACATTTAGTAGGCCCCAATGGATCTATTACTGCACAGCTGAAAACTGGGATGTTGCCCTCCATGATATTCTGGGGACCTCCCGGTATCGGTAAAACCACTTTGGCCAATATCATTGCCACACAAAGCGCGAGGCCTTTCTATACGCTTAGCGCTGTTGATAGCGGCGTGGCAGCTGTTCGTAAAGTAATTGAAAAAGCAAAACAGAGCGACGATCTTTTTACGGCGAAAAACCCAATTCTGTTTATTGATGAAATCCACCGATTTAGCAAATCGCAACAAGATTCATTGTTGGGAGCCGTAGAAAAAGGATGGATCACGTTAATTGGTGCAACTACCGAAAACCCGAGTTTTGAGGTAATCCCTGCGCTTTTGTCACGTTGTCAGATTTATGTGCTCAATGCATTCGATAAAAATGATCTTGAAGCTCTTTTAAATAGGGCTTTAAAAGAAGATAAAGTTCTTGCAGCAAAGGACATTCACTTATTGGAGACTGAAGCGCTAATTCGATTATCGGGTGGCGATGCGCGAAAGCTTTTAAACGTTCTCGAATTGGTCGTTATGTCGGAAGGCAACGGCAAAATTGAGATTACGAACGACATGGTGATGAGGAAAGCACAGCGCAACACCGTGTTATACGACAAATCGGGCGACCAGCACTACGACATTATTTCTGCTTTTATTAAATCCATTCGCGGTAGCGACCCCAATGCCGCGGTTTACTGGTTAGCCCGGATGATTGAAGGCGGAGAAGACATTAAATTCATCGCTAGGCGTATGATTATTTTGGCGTCGGAAGATATCGGAAATGCCAACCCTACTGCGTTAGTACTCGCCAACAGTACCTTTCAAGCCGTAAATCAAATAGGATATCCCGAAGCACGTATCATACTAAGTCAATGTGCTGTTTATTTGGCAAGTTCCCCAAAAAGCAATGCTTCTTACAAAGCAATCGGCCTGGCACAACAAACTGTTCGCCAAACAGGCGATCTTTCTGTTCCGCTTTCGATCCGGAATGCGCCCACAAAATTAATGAAGGAATTGGGTTATGGCGAGGAATATCAATACGCGCACGACTATGAACGCCATTTTGTTCCTCACGAATTTTTACCAGACGAAATCAAAGGAACGACTTTCTATCAGCCCGGAAATAATCCACGAGAAAACAGCTTAAAAAAACATTTAAAGGAGCTTTGGAAAGACAAATACAACTTTTAATTGGCTGTCTTTATATATACATCTAACCCAATAGTGAAACTTCCATCAGTATCAAAATCAACATCGCTCACAGTGCCTTCTACGTCCATATACTTAATGATGGCATCCATTACGATAATCTTCCCAATCAGCACTAACTGTTCCCCTGCTGTATCTTTCTCCTGGTAAAGTGAATAGCCCTCACCGGTTTTCTGAAGTAAATATGTGCTTCCTTCTGATGTATATGTGGTGTACGTTGTGGTTGGTAATCCCATACTCACATTGCTCGTTGTATCAGTAATTTTCGATTCAATCGTAATCTTCATATCAGATTCGCGATTAGTATTTAATGGAACATCCTCAGCATTCGGAAATTCTGAGTGGTGTGCGATATCGGGCTGCTTTACCTTTAAAGTTTCAAAATTTCTAAAAGCCTTTCGGAGTGCATCTTGATATGCTTTTTCAAACTCTTTATATTTGCTTCTACCCACCTGAGATCTGAAAACTTCTTCGTTGTTACAGTCGCGTAACACAATTTCTAATCCCGTTCCGATAAACAAATTGATTTCCTCAACATCCGCATAAAGTCCATCGCATTGCGGGGCGTTTAGTTTTTCACTGCTCATAAAAGCATTAAATCCATTTTTATCAAAATAAAATTGGGCCATCTCGTTGAGCTTATATTGATTGGATTGGCTTTGAATCTCAAACCTATTGGGGACTACAACGTAACTATAACTGTTAAGGTTTTGGGAGATTCCAGAAAAACAACATGTAAGTGCAAATAAAAACGTTAAGAATTGTGTCATGAAAAGTCAGTTAATTATTTAAATACTCGGTAAAGATATGGGTTTTATATTATTCTTCTTTAGTCAAAACAGCGAAACCATACAAACTACAAGTAGTTCTTAATATCCTGCAATTGGTTTATTACAATGTCTGATGGACCACTATCCTCATTTCGATGGTTGAAAAATACCGTTTTCATTCCAGCCTTGTACGCGCCTTCTACATCGGCCTCTAGTGAATCACCAATCATTAACGTGATATCCGCACTAACCACTGCGCGATTTAATGCTTCTTCAAAAATTTGCGGATGGGGCTTTTTCACGCCCACTTCTTCCGAAGTTGTGATGGTCTGGAAAAACTTTTCGATACGGCTTCTTTTCAACTTCAAATGCTGCACTTCTTTAAACCCATTTGTAATAATGTGCAGCCTATATCGATGCTGCAAATAATCTAAAATTTCAATCGCCCCATCGAAAAGATGATTGTCTCCTGGTAGCTCAACGATATAACTATGGGCCAGCGCATCGATTTCCTCCAAAGAAAACCGCATCCCTAAATAATCGAAAGTCTCGATAAGCCGTCCTCTGCGCAACTCTCCTTTGGTCACTTTGTCTTCCCGATATAATTTCCAATACCGTTGATTGATGGGTTCGTAGTATTCCAAAAAAACATCCAACGCCACTGGCAATTGATGAATTTGAAAAACTCTTTGGAAGGCGCTGCGCGAATTTCGATCGAAATCCCATAACGTGTGATCGAGATCGAAAAAAATATCCGTAAGTGGCTTATGATTCATATTTTGACAATCTTTCTGAGAAAAATTTGCGCCACACTTGATTTTCTGGCGTCGATGCAAAATCTTTATTTGAAAACACCATAATAAACGTGCCATTAACTTTTTCGACTTCACGCAGGCAGTTTTCTAAAGTTTTTTCTCTATCGGTCGTGTACTTCTGTTGAAAAGCCTTTGTATTAGCAGCAATCGGTTGCACCACTAAAGGCGTTTTAACCTCGTAATCCAAGTCGTAAAATAGAAAGGGCGTGCATGTTCCCGCGCGAAATCCAGGCATATCTGAGTAGGCCAAGGTGTAATCATTCTTAATCTCTAATTCGATAAGGTTGCGATACATATCAGGTAGTTTCACTAGAGATTCGGCATTCATCGTACTCTTTAGCGGGCGATTTGTAATTTCTTCCATGCGCCGTTTCTCGTCTTTAAGCAATTCGTAATTAGATAGCGCTTCTAAAGAAATTATGAGCCCCACGTCCTTGTAGTCTGCAACATATTTCACGAGCATTTTAAACTTAGGCCGATGGGTATTGATACTTTCTGTAAAGGCAGGCATTTCTCCCAAAAGGAAAAACAGGGTAATATCGAAATTGCTGTGACGTGCCGTATTCACAATCCATTTAAACGAATCTCGCGGATCGCGTTTAATTCCTAAAAGAACTTTCGCGCGTTCTGGAAGCTCCCGAAATTTTCCACGAAATAAATCGTTTCCAAAACCAATAAGCGTTCTAAAAAAACCTTTTTGTTTGAAAGCGTACGGCCGATCGGCTTCAATAACAGGATGGATGGTAACTTTTCTTTCTGAGAATTTAAGCTCTGGAAATGTGGCGGATACCAGATCTTTGAATTTATATGCCCAAATATCGACAACAGGCTGATCTAAAAATCCGTTTTGATACGCCAGTGATTCCGATGCCATAAACCGTCCTTTATAGTCTTTCACTTGCGGCAAGTATTCTTCATATCGCGTCAGCAAATAAAAACTTGCAGAAAAGATATCAAAAGGAAGTCCACTACTTGGGGCAACAGAGAAAAACCCGACGGTATCGTCCCATTTTTTGACAATCACTTCTTCGGTCTCGATCCCTTGTTGTTCTAACAGTCCGTAGCTTTGGAAGAATAATTCGTTCCCCAAAGGCCTTTTGCCATACGAGATTTTGGGGCCTTGATGGGATATAAACTCTTCCAAAACGGTAGAAAAACTAATTTCCATTCCCAAAATCTGCTCGCAGATATGTTTGAAAATATAGGAAATTCGTGAGGCTTCTTCTTTAACGTATATAAGCAGCATAGGCAGTTACAGCAGATTTTCGTCAGCGAAGCTAAAGTACGCTTTTTCGGTTACTATCAGGTGGTCTAAAACTTTAATATCCAAACTTTCTCCTGCGGCTTTTAACTTTTTCGTCAACTTGATATCGGGCTGACTAGGTCTTAAGGTGCCCGACGGATGATTGTGTGCCAGAATTATCGCAGTAGCGCCATTCTGTAGCGCTTCCTTAAACACCAACCGTACATCGACTAGAGTTCCGGTTATTCCCCCTTTACTCAAGCGTTCACTTTTTATAATTTTATTGGAATTGTTTAAATACAGAATCCAAAACTCCTCATGAGGAAGTTCGCCAATAAGGGGTTGAAAAAAGTCGAAAACTGTTTTACTCGAACTAATTTGTTTCCTTTCCATCACGTCACTCACCCGGCGTCTTCTACCCAATTCCATAGCCGCAATAATGCAAATGGCTTTCGCCTCACCAATACCTTTAAACTTCGTCAGGTCGTTAATTGTACATTTGCCAAGTTCGTTCAGATTATTGTTTACGTCGGCAAGAATCCGTTGACTCAACGAAACCGCGCTTTCATTGCGACTGCCAGAACCAATGAGGATTGCAATGAGTTCTGCATCACTGAGCGCCAACCGACCTTTGAGCAGTAATTTTTCACGAGGACGATCGTCCTCATTCCAATGCTTTATAGAGAAATACGTGTTTTCTTCCATGATTAGGCTATAAAACACTAAATATAAGAAAGTTAGCGTGAAGATATCGAAGAATAATCGGAATCTTGACGCGTAGATTGTCGCTACTTCGGATGAAAGCAATCTGAGATCGAGGTTGGAACGCTATACGAAATTTGCATATTACTTGGTCAACACAGCCTGTGCATCCGAAGGATCGAAATCAAATAACTCGGTGCAATCCATCACGTCAGAAATACCTTCCAACTCACAAAGAAAACTTACTGTTGCGGAAAGCCCTTGAAACAACAAGTCTTTAGATTCAGGGTTTTTGGGTTTTTTGGAGCTATATGCTATTGGAAGTTCATAGCCCATTGCACGGAGAAATACGGCTTCTATTTGAAGGAGTTCAGAAGGTTTATATCCTGCGATACGTCGACCAAAATTCTCATTGAGTTCTCCTAAATAAGTCAATTCCGTAGAGCCATGTGCAGGCGTTAGATACCGCCATGTGCCCGTATTGTCGCAGATATTGCCAACCGCACATTGCATGCAACACTCCGGATTTAGGGTGTTGTTATGGAATGCCTCATACAATTTCTCGATGGCCCGATCGAATCTTCTAGAAGTTTTCATTGTAGTTAAATTAAGAATTCCAACCCTAAGTTACGTAATTCGCAACATTTTAAAAAGAAGAGATATACTTTTCTGATGACCTTAACATTTAACCCATACGCTATAGGCAGTTAAAAATAAATTTAATAAAAACAACTTCCCACTATTTTAATTATATTGAATATTCAGTATCTTCGCCCTCTCGAAAATCGTTTAGCCATGAGTTTAGATAAGGAAATCACGAGTGCTTTAAAAGAAGCCATGAAAGCTAAGGATAGCCAAGCCTTAGAAGCGCTCAGAGCTATTCGCTCGAAATTGATTCTGGCACAAACCGAGACGGGTTCTAAAGAAGCCCTATCGGAAGCTGAAGAAACTAAAATCTTACAGCGCTTGGTTAAGCAACGCAAAGACAGTGCTGCTATCTATTCTGAACAGGGCAGAGCAGATTTAGCTGAACCCGAATTGGCACAGGTTAAGATTATCGAGCAGTTTTTGCCCGAACAAATGACAGAAGCTGAAATAGAGGCCGTTGTCGATAAAATTATCGCAGACACAGGCGCCGCTTCTATGGCTGATATGGGTAAAGTTATGGGAATGGCGAACGCTGCCATTGCAGGACGTGCCGATGGCAAAACCATAGCTCACTATGTAAAGCAGAAATTGAGTTCTTAATTAGATAAGTGTTTGGCCGTATGGCGCATCCCGACCACTATTGGGAGAATAGCGCAACGAAAGCCAAAAATAGAAAATACGGCCGCGTGGCGCAACTGAATAGCGCATCAGATTTCGGCTCTGAGGGTTGCAGGTTTGAATCCTGCCGCGGTCACTAAAAGGTTTTGAATCTATTTCAAAACCTTTTTTTATTACGCGATGGGCTGTAATAATTATTCGTAAAAAAAAGCCCGAAGAACTATGTCCTCCGGGCAACTAACAACAATTGGCAACTTAATTTAATCTACATTATCGTGTAAAAACGAATTGTTTTTTCGCAATTGGATTTCATCGTCATCGGAACTTACCGAGGTTCTTGAAATACCAGATTCCGTATTGGGTGAATCCAACTCTACCCCCATACGTTTGTAGGCAGGTTGAGTTTCAATCTTATCGATGTGCGATGCACTGTTTCGGAACTTGTAATTAAACTCCTTCATTCTTTTTTTGCGCTCCTCAGTTCGTTCCTTTAAAATTCTAGAAATCGGTGAATTGACAGGATCTAAATCGCCATCGGTTTCTTGTTTCGATTTGTTATCGGTTTCCGAAGTTGCAACAGTCCGCGTCTCAAATACGATTTCCTCCTCTTTGTCCACCTTTTGATCAAATGGCTTTGCAGGCTTCGCGCTGTTCAACTGCTCTTCCATTTCTTGGTAATCGTCTAGGCTATACCGTGTAATCCCACTTTGAGAGGCATCTGTAACCGGAACAATCTCTACGGCTTCTTTAACATCAATTTCTCTGTAGGATGCGGTTGGTTCTTCTTTCGATTCCGTATTTGTGCTTTCAGGAGACACAGGTTTGGGCTCAGGTTTTATAGGAAGATCGAATGCCAACATCTGCTGGTCTAACGGTGATTCCGTTGGCTCTGGTGTTTGCTCTACTGGAGATTCTTCTGATGGAACCTCTACAATCGTGAATTCATTGACATTCAATTTGTTGATGGCCACCTGATCGAAACTCGCTAAATTTTCGGCTTCCACTTCTTCGAAAGAAACTGGCATAGCTCGTAATAAATCGGATGTTTCCACATAACCTTCAAAAGGAAGTTCCTCTTCTTCATCTTCTTCTAAATCAAAAAGTGTGTGCCGCACAATGGGCTCTTCTTGAGGCTTTCTTTCCACAACTGGAGTTTTTCCTGTTACGGAAATGGGTTTAGAGGCTCCTTTGGAATAAAGCGACTGCTCGGCCTTCTGCTCATCTTCCAAGGTGTGGATAATTTTTTTGGTTTCCGTATTGACGATTTCATTCTGTTGTTCAGCATTAAAACCTGTGGCAATAACAGTGATAGCAATAGCATTTTCAAGTCCCTCATCTTCACCAACACCCATAATAATATTTGCACTGTGCCCCGCTTCTTCTTGGATGTAGTCGCTGATTTCACCGATTTCATCTATTGTGATTTCATCCGACCCTGAAACAATCAGCAATAAGACGTTTTTAGCACCTCTAATTTTATTATCGTTCAACAAAGGCGAATCCAACGCTTTGGTTATAGCATCTTTCGCACGGTTTTCTCCGGCAGCAGAAGCACTTCCCATAATGGCTGTACCACTATCAGAAAGTACTGTTTTAGCGTCGCGCAAGTCAATGTTTTGTGTGTAGTGATGTGTAATAACTTCAGCAATACCGCGAGCTGCAGTGGCTAATACTTCATCTGCTTTAGAATACCCCGCTTTAAATCCGAGGTTGCCATAAACTTCGCGTAGTTTGTTGTTGTTGATTACGATTAAAGAATCGACATTCTTTCGAAGTTTTTCGACGCCTTCCTGCGCTTGTTCGTTTCTGATTTTTCCTTCAAAGTTGAAAGGAATCGTAACGATCCCAACCGTAAGGATGTCCATTTCTTTTGCGGCTTGCGCAATGATTGGCGCTGCTCCTGTACCTGTACCCCCACCCATTCCAGCGGTTACAAAAACCATCTTTGTGTTGGTGGACAGCATGCTTTGAATGTCTTCCAAGCTTTCTAAAGCTGACTGTTCTCCGACCTTTGGATTTGCTCCAGCACCCAAACCTTCGGTTAAAGAAACCCCCAATTGAATCCTGTTGGGGACCGAACTGTTCTCTAAGGCTTGAGCGTCGGTGTTGCATATCACAAAATCAACGCCTTTGATTCCTTGTTGAAACATATGGTTAATGGCATTACTACCACCTCCACCAACGCCAATAACCTTAATTACGTTGGATTGGTTCTTGGGCAAATCAAAGGAAATGTTATCAAATTCTGTTGTGTTGCTCATAATTGTTGTTTTACTTATTGCGGTTGTTAATTTTCTTTTTCTCTATCCGTTCAAGTTCTTATTCGGCGTTATCCAAAAACTCCTTGAAACGATCAGCCCATTTATCGAAGAACCATTTTCTTCCTGAGGCTGCTGATTTTTCTTTTTTTTCTTCTTTAGTTTCTGTTACCGTATCGTCGTCCTCATTTTCAGAAAGCGCTGTTTCCTCTTCTTCTATTTCCGGTTCTTCAGGTTTGTTAAAATGCTTCATCAAAGACGACTTGCTCTTGGCATCCAGACTGTTTAAAACCAGTCCTACTGCCGTAGCAAATAGCGGACTTGTTGTTTCGGGGTCGCTTTCGCCAGCCAAATGTTCGTTGGGATAACCAATTCGCGTATCCATTCCGGTGATGTATTCGACCAATTGTTTGATGTGCTTTAATTGTGCGCCCCCACCTGTTAGGACAATACCGGCAATCAATTTTTTCTTTTGTTCTTCGTGCCCGTAATTCTTAATTTCCATATACACGAGCTCGACAATTTCCACTACGCGCGCGTGGATGATCTTCGAAAGGTTCTTTAAGCTTATTTCTTTTGGTTCTCTCCCGCGAAGACCCGGGATAGATACAATTTCATTGTCCTTGTTCTCTCCTGGCCAGGCCGATCCGAATTTTATTTTTAAAAGCTCTGCTTGTTTTTCGATGATAGAGCACCCTTCTTTTATGTCGTCTGTAATTACATTTCCACCAAAAGGAATTACGGCTGTATGCCGAATGATGCCATCTTTAAATATAGCTAAATCCGTGGTTCCACCACCGATATCCACTAAGGCTACTCCGGCTTCTTTTTCTTCTTTGCCTAACACCGCCCGCGCAGATGCCAAAGGTTCTAGGGTTATGGCCGAAAGCTTAAGTCCTGCACTTTTAATGCACCTACCCACATTTTTAATCGAAGCGACTTGCCCGATAACCACATGGAAATTTGCTTCCAAACGGGAACCATACATCCCAACAGGTTCTTTAATCTCTCCTTGGCCATCTACTTTGTAATCTTGTGGCAAGGCGTGAAGAATTTCTTCGCCAGGCAACATGATGAGCTTGCGAACTTGGCCGCAAAGCCTTTCTATATCCGCCTCTTGTATAACATCCTCTTCGTTTTCACGAATGATATAATCGCTGTGTTGCAGGCTTCGTATGTGCTGCCCTGCAATGCCCACGACCACTTCTTTAATCTTTAAATCAGAAGCAGTTTCAGCATCCTGAACCGCTTGCTGAATAGATTGAATGGTTTGGGTAATATTGTTTACCACACCTCTGTGCACGCCCAAACTCTTAGACTTACCAATCCCCAAAATCTCCACCTTGCCATAGTCGTTTTTCCGTCCAATCATCGCCACAATCTTTGTGGTTCCTATGTCTAATCCTACCGCAATATTATCGTTTTCCATTATATTCTTTTTTTTGTCGCAATTACCTGATTTTCAAACTTCAGGTTTATTTTTTCATATCCGTAAATCGTACTGTCTTGTATCGTTTTTTTGTAAAATGCTTTAAAGTTTTGAAATTTCTTGTCGATGTGATTCGGTTGTCCGAACAAAGCCTTCAGATTCGAATTTCTCAACTCGAGTTCAACTTCCCCATTATTGGTTTTATTTAATCCCACGACCATACGATTCATAAATTCATCATCTCGTATTTTGAGGAGCAAAGGCGTAATGGCCTCTAAATCTTCTTCAACAACACCGGTCACAATGGGTACTCTCGCAGAGTACACTTCGGATAAAGGCATCGGCTTTCCATCCGCATCAATGTAGTACACTTCATTTGAAGCCCATACCCTACCAATGGGATCGCGCTGTTCAATCTTCGCCCCTAAAACACCGTCAATGGTGACAAACACTTCTGAACTGCGAATCATCGGATTCTGGTTCAGCCGTTGTTCCATTGACATCAAATCTAACCCTTCTATAGCGATATCCGTAAGGGTGTCGGCACTTTGTATCAACAACTTATTAACGGTTTTATGGGTGATGAACGGGCTATTCGCATCGATAAATTCAATATTTACTTTTGATAAGGTTCTTTTGCTATTGCGCTTATTTCCAAAGCTGTATAAGAAAACAACTACACCGAGCAAAAGAACAAGTTTTAGAATGTTTACATTACGCTTCATAACTCAATGTTTTTACAACCTTATCTACCTCATTCCCAATATCTCCGGCTCCAACCAAGAGTTTAATTCTACTTCGAGACGACGCCATAACCTCGGCTATCTCTTCCTTTTTCACTATTTGTTTTTCAGCCACCGAAATGTGTTCTATAAGCCATTTAGACGTAATTCCAGCAATTGGCTTTTCACGTGCTGGATAGATATCCAACAAGACGACTTCATCAAAAAGCGAAAGACTTTCGGCAAATGCTTCTCCAAAATCACGTGTTCTGCTGTAGAGATGGGGTTGGAATACAATCTGTTTCCTATCCTCAGGATACATCTCCGTCACAGCTTGATGGAGCGCAGCCAACTCGGTTGGATGATGCGCATAATCATCAATCAGTACTAACGAATCCGTTTTTATTTTATATGTAAACCGACGGTTCACCCCCTTAAAACTCCGCAGGCCCGCAACGAGCGATTCCGTAGACGCACCCGCCAAACGTGCCATGCCAAACGCCATAACGGCATTGAGAACGTTGTGCCTGCCGGGAAGGTTGAACGTTATATCCTCGACAACCGTTTCAGGAGTTTTTAAATCAAACTGATACAGTCCGTCAACCACTTTCAGATTTTGCACTTCGTAATCGGCAGTTTCTTCAATGGCTACGGTTTTCCCGGGCAAATCCAATCCCAATTTTATCAAGATATGATCGTCCTGGTCAACCAAAGCAACAAAACTTTTAAAAGCCGATTCGATTTCCGAAGCATCACCATAAATATCCAAATGATCGGCATCCATTGAAGTGATGCACACTACGTCGGGGTTTAACTGCAGGAAAGAGCGATCGTATTCATCGGCTTCTACCACAGTAATGTCTTTCCCTCTGAAGATGAAATTGGATCCGTAATTTTCCGAAACCCCTCCCAAAAATACCGTAACGGGCATATCCGAAGCTACTAGTAAATGCCCCAAAATTGCAGATGTGGTGGTTTTGCCATGAGTTCCCGACACGGCTAGGCAAAACGAATTTTGTGACACTTGCCCCAACAGCGCCGCTCTTTTAACTACGGTAAAATTATGCGAAATGAAATAATCCAATAATGTATTCGCTCGTGAAATTGCCGGCGTATATACAACCAAGACATTTTTTTTGTCTCGTATTTCCTTTGGAAGATCTTCCACTTTATCGTCAAAAGTAATGGCGATCCCCTCGTTTTCTAACGCATTTGTTAATGGGGTTGCCACCCGGTCGTACCCCATTACCGTTTTCTTCTGCATATTGAAATAACGCGCCAAGGCACTCATGCCAATGCCGCCAATTCCAACGAAATAAAAAGCCGATATGTCATTTAGGTTAACCACTCGTTAGCGTTTACTTGTTTTGTTGTTCAACAATTTCTCTATCTCGTCCACAATATCTTTTGTCGCCGTGGGACGTGCTAATTTCTTTATGTTTTCTGACAGCGTCTTCTGATGGGAATCGGAAGCAACTAAGGCCGTAAATTGATTTTCAAAACGTTCACCCAAATCACTTTCCTTAATGACTATGGCCGCATCTTTTTCTGCTACCGACATCGCATTTTTAGTTTGATGGTCTTCTGCCACATTGGGTGACGGAATAAAAATTACAGGTTTTCCAACCAAACAGAGTTCCGAAACCGATAGTGCACCAGCTCTAGAAATAATAAAATCGGCAGCGGCATAAGCCAAATCCATCCGCTGAAGGAAAGCGTGTATTTTTACTTGATCACTTTGATATTTCTTATATGTTTCTTCGTAAAAGCTTCCACATTGCCAAATCAATTGCAAGTTGTGTTTTTCGAATAATGGCAGCGATTTTTCAACGAGATTATTAATGGCCCTCGCCCCTAAACTTCCGCCCAAAACCAACAGGGTTTTCCGATCTTTTTTTAGTTGAAAGAACGCGTTACTCTCAGCTTTATCGGAAGCAATATCCATCAAATCCTGACGCACGGGATTTCCCGTCAATCGTATTTTTTCCTTCGGAAAATAAACTTCCATCCCTTCGTAGGCCACACATATTTTCTGAACAGAATTTGCCAACCACTTATTCGTAATTCCAGCGTAACTATTTTGTTCCTGTATCAGACACGGCACTTTCTTTCGCGATGCAATTCGCAACAAGGGCGCACTTGCATAACCACCAGTTCCGATAGCGACATCGGGTTTAAACTTCTTTACGATCCGTCCAGCCTTTATCATACTGGACAACAACTTGAATGGAAAACTCAAATTTTTCAGGGTCAATTTTCGCTGCAATCCAGAAATCCATAGCCCTTGAATTTCGTAACCAGCTTGTGGCACCTTCTCCATTTCCATTCTGTCTTTGGCACCTACAAACAAAAATTCAGCATCTTCGAACCGAGCTTTTAACTCGTTCGCGATGGCAATCGCCGGGTAGATATGCCCGCCGGTTCCGCCTCCACTAATGATGAATTTTGGTTTCATACTACTATTTTAGTCACTCGACTTCTTTATATTTTTATATCGTTTCGGAAAGAATATCCAACGGATTTTCTTCCGACTCTTCTTTCGGTTCTACCTCGCGTTTTGCGCTTACGCTCAAAATCATTCCCAACGCCATACATGTCATCCAGATCGATGTTCCTCCACTGCTCAACAGGGGTAAGTTTTGCCCTGTGACAGGAAATAGTTCTACGGCAACGGCCATATTGATCAATGCCATAAACACAATGGGCAGACCAACCCCCGCCACCAAGAGTTTCCCGAATAAGGACGTGGATTTATAAACTACGACCAAAATTCTAAACAAGAGAAAGAGGTAAACTAGGATGACGACAATGCCGCCAATCAAACCCCACTCTTCTACAATAATGGCATAAATAAAATCGGATGAAGACTGCGGCAGGAAGTTCTTTTGAACGCTCTTTCCGGGCCCCAATCCAGTGATGCCTCCCGAAGCAATTGCAATTTTCGCTTTCTCTATCTGATAGTTGGACTCAACATCATCTTTATTGCTAAAACTCTCAACACGACTTATCCAGGTGTCCACGCGGTTAGGGAAAGCTCCTGGAAATGCTTTCGCAGACAGGATGAAGATGGTTAGAAACATCAATCCAACTCCCAAAATAATCCCTAAATATTTTAAGGGATATCCGCCGATAAACACCAACATCACGACCATGGCAAAAAATATGGCCGTTGTTGAAAAGTTTGCCGGGAGCACCAAGCCCAATATCGCAAAAACTGGCAACCATAAAAACAATACTGATTCCTTGAACGTGATGGCTTTATCCTTGGTGCGCGATAAATATCCCGCCACGTAAACCATTAGAACCACACCCGCCAGAATGGAGGTTTGAAACGTGAGACCCACAACGGGAACTCGCAACCAACGGCTCGCATTAGCTCCATCTATTGTGGTTCCTTCTGCCATGGTCAGTATCAACAGAATGAAAACAAAAGGCAGAAAAATCTTTGACAACCCTTTGAAATAGCGATATGGAATTTTATGTACCGCGTAGAGAATTACAAAGCCAATGACCAAATGCATGAAGTGTTTCAACAAATAGCTCAAGGTGTTTCCTTCGGCATAATGATACGCCAAATTACTGCTCGAACTGTATACAGGCAAGAAGGAAAACAACGCCAACAATGTGACAATGCCCCATATTCCCCTATCTCCTTGTATGTATTGAAAAATGTTTTTCACTTTATCCGTAATGACTTTTTTCTTTGTTCTTTTTTACAAACTGCGCACGGCTTCTTTAAACTGCCTACCTCTATCTTCGTAGTTGTTAAACAAATCATAGCTGGCACACGCCGGGGAAAGCAAAACAGTTCCGCCATCTTCTGCCAACCTATACGCAATGCGCACAGCCTCAACCATCGACGTGGTTTCAACCATCGTTTCTACGATATTTCCAAACGTGTTGATGATTTTCTGATTATCTACACCCAAGCAAATAATAGCTTTAACTTTTTCGTTTACCAGCGGGAGCAAATCGGTGTAGTCGTTTCCTTTATCGACACCACCAACAATCCAAACTGTGGGGTTCTTTACACTATCCAACGCAAAATATGTGGCATTTACGTTCGTAGCTTTAGAGTCGTTTATATACACGACATTGTGTATTTTCAACACTTTTTCAAGTCTGTGTTCTACCCCCTGAAAACCTTCCAAACTCTCTCGAATAGTTTGTTTTCTGATTTTCAAAAGCTTGGCAGCAGTCGATGCAGCCATGGCATTCTTTACGTTGTGCTCTCCGCGTAATCCTATTGTTGAAATCGGCATCTTAAATTGATTGTTATCTATGTTTATAATTATTTCGTTGTTTTTTAAATATGTACCCTCTTCAAGTTCTCTTCTAATTGAAAAAGGCAGTTTTCTGGATCGAATTGGATTGTTTGAAAGCCAAGTATTGATCGCTTCATCGTCGCTATCGTAGATGAAAAAATCTGATTCTGTCTGGTTCATGGTTATTCTGAATTTGGCATCGATATAGTTGTCATATTTAAAATCGTATCGATCTAAATGATCCGGACTTAAATTCGTCAGGATGGCGATATGGGGAACAAAATTTTCTATTCCGTCCAACTGAAAACTACTCAGTTCCAACACGGCATTTTCAAATTCTTGCTCCGCGACCACAGCGGCAAAACTCTTTCCGATATTCCCACCCAATACAACGTCCAATCCTCCTTGTTTCAACACGTGAAACAAAAGGCTTGCAGTGGTTGTCTTACCATTGCTTCCCGTAATTCCGATGATATTGGCTTTGGTGTATCGGGATGCAAATTCGATTTCGGAAACAATCGGCACTCCCTTTTGCGTCAACTTTTGAATTATTGGCGCGCTATCGGGTATTCCAGGACTTTTCACGACCAAATCAGCCGGTAAAATCTTCGCATCAGAATGACCTCCATCTTCCCATTCAATTCCATTATTTAAAAGAACTTCTTTATTTGTTTCTGTTATTTTTCCGAAGTCAGAAACAAAGACTTCGTGATTATTTTTCTTCGCTAAAATCGCTGCGCCCACACCACTTTCTCCTGCTCCTAATACTACCACCGATTTTTTATCCGTTTGTTCCATTTTATGTTCCAATTACATCATCATTTCCTGCTATCGGATTTTTAAGGTCACGATTGTAAGGATTGCCAGAAAAATTCCAACAATCCAAAAACGGGTTACTATTTTACTTTCGTGAAATCCTTTTACCTGAAAGTGATGGTGGAGCGGTGCCATCCGGAAGACCCGTCTTCCTTCTCCATATTTCTTTCTGGTATATTTAAACCAGCTCACCTGTAGGACCACCGAAAGGTTTTCTACGAGGAAAATTCCACATAACAGCGGTATCAATAATTCTTTCCGAACTGCAATGGCAATTACGGCAATGATTCCCCCAATGGTAAGACTTCCTGTATCGCCCATAAATACTTGTGCTGGATAGGTATTGTACCATAAAAAACCGATGAGAGCCCCGACGAATGCCGTGATAAATATGGTCATCTCACCGGTATTGGGGATATACATGATGTTTAAGTAATTGGAAAAAATAAGGTTGCCCGACACCCACGCAAAAATGGCAAGGGTGAGTGCTATAATGGCGGAGGACCCAGCGGCCAAACCATCGATTCCGTCGGTTAGATTTGCTCCATTGGAAACAGCTGTAATAATGAAAATCACTATTGGAATAAATATCAGCCAGACATATTTCTTATAGCCTTCGCCTACCCAATCGATTAGCCAAGAGTATTTGAATTCGTTCTTTTTCACAAAAGGGATCGTGGTCAGCATCGCTTTATCCTTTACGTAATAGGTGCCATCCGCATGTTGTGAAATCACTTCGACATCGGCAGTTGGCGTTGCAACTGTTCGATGAACAACAATATCGGGATGCAGATACATCGTCAACCCGATAAAAAGCCCTAATCCCACTTGACCAACTACTTTAAATTTTCCGGGAAGACCTTCCTTGTCGTTTTTAAATTTCTTGATATAGTCGTCTATAAACCCGATGATTCCCATCCAAATGGTGGTCACGATGAGCATGATGACATAGATATTTTCTAATTTAGCGATGAGCAGTACTGGCACAAGCGTTGCCAATATTATGATGAGCCCACCCATAGTCGGAGTACCGGCTTTTTCGTTTTGTCCTTCAAGCCCTAAATCTCTCACCGATTCGCCGATTTGTTTTCTCGCGAGGTACCGAATGATTCGCTTTCCGAAAAAAGTAGCAATAAACAATGACAGGATAATTGCCAATGCCGCCCGAAACGTAAGAAACTCGAACAACCCGGTTCCAGGTAGATTGTAGTTTTTATCCAAATAATTGAAGAGGTAATACAGCATCTTACTATTTGTTTAGGGTTGTTAGCAATTCGGTTACAATCTTAAAATCATCGAAATCATAGCGTTTTCCGTGAATTTCCTGATAGGTTTCATGGCCTTTTCCAGCAATGAGAATAATGTCGTTTTTGGCAGCCATCTGACACGCCGCTTTAATGGCCTCTTTCCGATTGGTAATGGCGAGCGTTTTTTTATAGTTTTCTGGACCAACACCTGCTTCCATCTCCTCAATAATGGCATCTGGGTCTTCCGTGCGCGGATTGTCACTAGTAAAAATAACTTTGGTGCTCATCGATGCGGCAATGCTTGCCATTACCGGTCTTTTTGTAGCATCGCGATCGCCCCCGCAGCCCACAACTGTAATGAGCGTTTCGTTGCCCGTCCGGATATCGTTAATGGTTGCCAACACATTTTGCAAAGCATCGGGGGTGTGTGCATAGTCAACAATTGCCGTCACGTTATTTTCAGACTTGTAATACTGAAACCGCCCACTGACACTTTCTAAACTGCTCAAGGCTTGGAGCGTTTCTAACTCACCACCATCTAAAAGCCTGGCGGTTCCGTAAATTGCCAAGACATTATAGACATTGAATTCCCCGATTAGCTTTATCCACACCTCTTGGCTGTTGATTTTTATAAGCTGCCCGTCGAATTCGCTTTCCAGAATTTTCGCCTTATAATCGGCTACCGATTTTAGCGCATAGGTATATTTCTTTGCTTGTGTATTCTGAACCATTACGGCCCCGTTTTTATCATCGGCATTAACCAATGCAAACGCGGTCTTTGGAAGCTGATCGAAAAATTGTTTTTTCACATCGCGATATGAAGCAAAATCTTTGTGATAATCTAAGTGATCGTGCGATAGGTTTGTGAAAACACCACCAGCGAAAGTCAAACCGTGGGTTCGTTTTTGATGAATGCCGTGCGAACTTACTTCCATAAAACAATATTCAGCTCCAGCATCGACCATCTTGCTCAAATATTTATTGATGGTTAACGAGTCTGGCGTAGTTAGTGCCGTGTCGAATTGCTTATCTCCGACCATAATATTCACCGTAGAAATCAATCCACAAGAACACCCCGTGCGCTTAAAAAGTTGATACAACAATGTGGCCACGGTCGTTTTTCCATTGGTTCCTGTTACGCCAATGAGTTTTATCTTATCGGATGGGTTCTCGTAGAAATTTGAAGCCATCACCGCCAAAGCACGTTTGGAATCTGCCACTTTTACATAAGTGATACCATTGATCAATTCGGTTGGCAAGTCTTCGCAAATTACGGCGAGCGCACCAGCATGCGACGCTTGTTTTATAAACTGATGCCCATCGACGCCACCTCCCTTAATCGCCACAAAAACATCGTTGAGCGACACTTTTCGCGAATCGAATTGGATGTTGTGTATCGCCACCGAAGTGTTTCCGACGACGTGCTCGATGTTCACCTTATACAATATGTCTTTTAGCAATATCAAAATAAACTCAAAATTATTTCTTGTCCCGACTGAAGATGCTCTCCCGACTTGATGGACTGATTAGACACTACACCACTACCTTTCATCTTTACACGCAACCCTAAATTCTCAAGTAGGGAAACCGCATCCATTCCTGGCATTCCCTTAACATTGGGCACTACATTTTTGCGTTCTTGCAGTTTGGCATAATACGCTTCAAAATCTCGTTCTATATTTGGATCTAAAGGCTCCCCTTCGTCTACTTCCTCGATAATGGTAGATGTGGTATATATTTTTTGTGCAATGCGTTTAAAAACAGGACCAGAGACATCGGCTCCGTAGTACCCTTTTTTAACACTGGGTTTATGTATAACCACAATACACGAGTATTTTGGGTTTTCCGCGGGAAAGAAACCTGCAAAAGATGAAATATACCTGCGGTTATCCTTCCAGTCAGGCATCCAATATTCTGTTTGGGCTGTTCCGGTTTTTCCTGCCATTGAGAAGTTAGGCGAATACAAGGAACGCCCCGTACCTCGCCTCACAATATTCTTGAGAACTTCCTGTGCGAGTCTTATGGTTTCGTCTGAGGCTATTTTTGGATTGAGAATTTCAGTGTCGAATGTTTCCACCACGTCATTGGATTTGCGGATTTCCTTAACAAATCGCGGTTTGACCATAACACCATTGTTGGCGACCGCATTATAAAATGTCAAGGTTTGAAGGGGCGTCAAGCTTAAGTTGTATCCATACGCCATAGAAGGAAGCGCATTTTTACTCCAAAGCTTATCGCCTGGACCGGGAACGACCGGAGCTCCTTCTCCTTTAATGGCAACCCCAACCTTTTGATCGAGGCGCCAATTTTTTAAGTGATTGATGAACTTTTCTGGATTATTCGAATAATTTTCATCCAAAATAGTAGCAATCCCGATATTGGATGACACCTCCATTATTCGCGCAGCAGATATTTCGCCATAGCCACCACGTCGGGAATCGTATATTTTTCTTTTGTAAAAAGTCTTCACGCCAGGTCCAGTATCTACCACCGTACTCGTATCGATAACTTTGTCTTCCAACGCCGCCATAAAAGACATCAGTTTAAATGTGGAACCAGGTTCGTGAGACTCGCCCACGGCGTAATTCAGCTTTTCGTAATAGGTTCCAGAAGAAGTACGACCTAAATTAGAAATGGCTTTTATCTCGCCCGTTGCCACCTCCATCACAATAACGCTTCCGTGATCGGCTTCGTAATGTGTCAATTGACGTAATAACGCGTGATGCGCTATGTCTTGAATATTTACATTGATTGTTGAAACAATATCATATCCGTCGTGCGGTTCTATTTCGTTTGTATCGTAAACAGGCTTCCATTGGTTGGCTCCAATTTTACGTTTTAATCGCTTACCATCCTTTCCGGTCAACAATTCGTGATAAGCGCCTTCTAAACCTACAGCATAATAGCCGGGCCTATTATAGGCCTCATCACCTACAGTGCGTTCCGCAATTTTACCGATGGGGTGTTCGCGAACTGTTCTCTGCTCCACAATGATGCCGCCTCGGTATTGCCCCTTATTAAAAAGCGGCAAACTCCTAATGTTGACATATTCAGAATACCCGAGGTTTTTGGCAATAAGTAAATAACGATTTTTATCTGCGCGCGCTTTTCGCAGTCGGTTTTGATAATAAGATGCAGGCCGACCGAACATGGCACTCAAGCCCTCGCTAAGCGGCACCAAGTTTTCTTTAAAATCCTGCTCCGACACCGTTACCGCATCGAAACGGATTTCGTATTTAGGCACGGAAGTAGCCAATAAACTTCCATCGTCACCGTAGATATTGCCACGGTTTGCCGGAATATCGAAATTTTTCTCGGTTGCTTTTTCAGCCAACTCACGATACTTCTCGCCGTCGACCACTTGAAGCCTAATCAGCTTCACGCCGATAGCAATACCAAAAATGAACATACAGCCAGCGACTATAAAAAATCGGTTCATTATGTGTTTCTTCTCGGTTGGCATATAATTAGGTCGGTTGTTATTCCTTTACTTATTCTTAATCTCTTTTTGCAATTCTTGTATCCTGCTGCATGTCTTCAGGACTCATTTTTACAATTCGGATGCGTTTTGGCGGTGTTTCAGAAGGCGCAAACCCGCTCCCTTCCAGATTGGCAATAATTCTACTTTCCATTTGCGACTGCATGTATTGAATGCGCACATCTACATACTCACTCTTCAACTCCTTGACCTGTGTATTTAACACCGAAATATGACGCACTTTCTTATCTGCACTATGCGAACTCGCAATCATCACCAAAGCCAAAACGGAGAGAAATATGATAAACCGCCAGTTTTTGGGAGACTCATCGCTCACAAAAAAACTCCCCCGAATGACATCATAAAACCTTTCCTTTAACATATTGATCTTTTCAAATTCAACATCCTACATTATGCTTATCAATCTGCGCTATAACCGTTCTCCAATTCGGAGCTTCGCGCTACGCGCCCGACTGTTCTCACTAATCTCTTCGGCAGTAGGAACAATCAGCTTCCCCACAGCCTTAAATGGCACCTCCACCCTTCCGTACAAATCCTTCTCAGGCTCTCCCTCAAACATGCCATTTCGAATAAACCGCTTCACCAATCGATCTTCTAACGAATGATAGCTGATTAAACTAATCCGCCCACCTGTTTCCAAAACATCGACGGTCTGCAGCAAAAACTCTTTAAGAGATTCTAACTCCTGATTCACTTCAATTCTAATTGCCTGATAAATCTGCGCTAGAATTTTGTGCTGCCGATGCGGTGGCAAAAACCGCTGCAGCACCTCTTTCAACTGCACCGTTGTTTTTATTTTACTTTTTTTGCGCGCCTGGACAATCGTTCTCGCCAAGGCGGCCGCATTGCGCAACTCCCCGTAATCTGCAAAAACCTGCCGAAGCTCTTTTTCACCGTACTCGTTAACCACGGTTTGCGCCGACAACGCACCTTCGCGATCCATCCGCATATCCAGGTCGCCATCAAAACGCGTAGAAAACCCACGCTCAGCAACATCAAACTGATGCGAAGACACGCCAAAATCACCTAAAATGCCATCTACGGTACTATGACCGTAGAATCGTAAAAATCGCTTGAGATACCTAAAATTATTATTGATCAACACGAACCTATCATCTTCAATAGCATTCTTCAATGCATCGCTATCTTGATCGAATCCAAAAAGCTTTCCCTCTGACCCCAAACGACTTAATATTTCGCGCGCGTGACCGCCTCCACCGAAAGTAACATCTACATACACCCCATCTGGGCGAATGTTAAGACCATCCACCGTCTCTTTAAGCAATACTGGATTGTGATATTCAGTCGTCAATGCTACTATCTTTATCTCCCATTACCTCTTCCGCCAAATCAGCAAAATCATCGGCAGCGTCGTCAATGGCTTGTTCATATTGTTCTTTATCCCAAATCTCCACGATATTAATCGATGAAGACAAAACGATTTCCTTGTTAATTCCCGCAAAAGCCATCAAATCCTTCGGAATGAGCAAACGGCCCGCAGCATCCAACTCTACGACTTTCACTCCAGCCGTAAACCTTCGAATAAAAGCGTTATTTTTACGATTGAATCGATTTAGGCCACTCATCTTCTCCATAAGCGCATTCCATTCTTTCATCGGATACACTTCCAAACACGATTGAAACACGGCTCGCTTCACCACAAATCCATCGGCCAAGACCGGAGCAAGCTGCTTTTTCAGCGATGCGGGCACCAAGGTCCGCCCTTTTGCGTCCACTTTACACTCGTATGTCCCTATGAGATTGAGCATTATGTTTTCTACAGATTCTGAGGTTCGAGTTTCAAATATAAATAATCTTTCCCACTTTTTACCACATTATACCACTTTGTTGATAAGTTTCCCCACATTGTTAATTGTTGTTTTAAATCTGTTAAAAAGAAACCCGTGCTTTATATATTTCATATGATATAATTTTGTTTACTTTTGTTTTTCTAAAGGGCACAAACCATTTATGTCACAACACATCAAGAAAGAAGGAGAGTTCTCATATGTAGAAATAGGCGAAGGCACTCCTATCATCATACTTCATGGACTCATGGGAGGCTTAAGCAATTTTGATGGAGTTGCTAAGTTTTTTCCAGAGCGTGGGTATAAAGTACTAATGCCGGAATTGCCTATTTATAGCATGTCGTTATTAAAAACCAATGTGAAGAACTTCGCCAAATACGTAGGCAGGTTCATCGATCACTTGGGTTACTCTGAAGTTATTTTATTAGGGAACTCGCTCGGAGGCCACATTGCATTGCTTTGCACCAGAATGTATCCAGAGAAAATCAAAGGGTTGGTGATTACAGGAAGTTCTGGACTTTATGAAAGTGCGATGGGCGAAAGTTACCCGAAACGAGGCGACTACGAATACATCAAGAAAAAAGCTGAAGATGTTTTCTACGACCCAGCAGTGGCGACAAAAGAAATTGTAGATGATGTTTTTGCCACCGTAAACGACCGCAACAAACTGATTCGAACCTTGGCAATTGCAAAGAGTGCAATCCGTCATAACATGAAGAAAGACCTTCCGTCGATGCACACGCCCACCTGTATTATTTGGGGTAAAAACGACGAGGTGACACCACCCAATGTAGCCGAGGAATTTCATGAGCTCTTGCCAGACTCCGACTTATATTGGATCGACAAATGTGGTCATGCCGCGATGATGGAGCACCCCGACAGGTTCAATGAACTCCTGAACGATTGGCTCCAAGAGAGAAACTTTTAGGCAACCCCTCATACTTTAATTAACTATCCAAATGCAGATTAAATCGGCAGCATTCGTCATCAGCAATACAGACGTTGAAAAATGTCCGAAAAACCCCTTGCCCGAATACGCGTTTATCGGCCGGAGCAATGTGGGCAAGTCGTCGTTGATCAACATGTTGCTCAACCGTCGCAATTTGGCAAAGACTTCTGGCAGGCCGGGAAAAACACAACTCATCAATCATTTCATCATCAATGAAAACTGGTATTTAGTCGACTTACCAGGATATGGGTATGCCAAAACTTCGAAAAGCACTAAAAAATCGTTTCAGAAATTAATCACGGTCTACTTTGAGAAAAGAAAACAATTGGTCCTCGCTTTTGTATTGATCGATTGTCGCCATAAACCGCAACCCATCGATCTCGAATTTATGCAATGGCTAGGTGTCAATGCGATTCCGTTTCACATTATTTTCACTAAGGCAGACAAGCTAAAGCCCAACGCCCTAAAAAGAAATATTGCCGCCTATATCGATGAAATGCTCCTTACTTGGGAAGAAATGCCAAAGTATTTCATCACCTCATCGTCTAACAGCACAGGTCGCGAGGAGGTATTGGAATATATCGCGGATCTAAACGACGAACTCAACACCTCCCTTGCGAAAGTTTAAATGTTAGAACAGGAGTTTACTTCTGTTTCAGCTCTAATTTCTCAGCAAAATAATCGCAGAAATCGCGCATGGTATCGCTCATTTTCGCATCGTCTGTTGCGCGCTGAAATGTATCGGCCATAGCCGTTAAGGTTTGGTGGAAAAAGACCTTCATCTCGTCTAAAGGCATGTCTTTTGTCCACAAGTCGATTCGTAACGACTCTTGATTTTTATGATCCCATACCGAAAGCAGTACAGCTTTGGTTTCTTCGTCCGTGACGCCACCATCTTCTGCAGTCCAATGAATTTCCTCCGGCACTTTATTTTCGTCGAGTGCTACTTGTAGTTTAATTTCTGATGTATGTACTATTGCCATTATTTCTTTGGTTTATATTTTGAATTATTAAATATTTCTTCAGCATCCATCGCCATAAGCTCGCGGACGTCTACCGAATTATTTTTCATATATGCTCGCACAATTTGCCACCCTAAATACCGCCCGAGCATGCCCGGTGATTCGTTATCGATTTCGAGGTAGAACTTCGAAAATGGCGCGGGGTTGATAAAACGGGCTGCAAGCCTAGAATCGGAACTAAAAAGCAGTTCGTTTTCGATAAAATACTGCCACATATACACTTCGTTTTCTTCTGCCCATTCCAACTCTTCTTCTGTATAGCCTATTTTCTCTGCATCGGAAATATAAGGCAGCCAAAGGTCTTTTAGGTAGAGCCGCTTTCCGTAATAGACAATCTGATCTATAAAAACATGACGTCTTGGGCGTTTTACAAAAGCGCGCGCATAGGCATCTGCCACATCTGGCGCTAATTGTGAAGGCCTCATGTTCTTTGCAAAATAGCGTTCCACCCCTTGATAAAATTCGTGGTCGGCTCCTAAATAGGTATCCAACTCCAATATCAAAATCGAGTCGGTCAAAATTACTTTATTCAAGTAATCCACATCCGAAGTAGCAGTAACGACAAGAGGTGTTTTGAATTTTGGAAAATAATATTTGATGTGTTGAAACAACGGCTCGAGCGTGGCGATGATTTCCTCGTCGTTAGGAAAGGCCTTTATCGTTTCGTTTTCCAACTGAACTTGAAGCGTATCGGTCATTTTCTCGATCCAAAAATCATCGTCATATTGCTCCGGGAAAAAAGCGGGATACTTTCTTTTGATACTTTCTAAATCCTCGGGCTCGGTTTGCGCAAAATCTTTATCAAATCGCTGCAACTCAATATCAATAGGGATGTTTTTTATTTCTTTTTCAATTGCGCTTTCGCTCTTCTTACACGAAAATAGCAGCACACAAAAAATCAAGGGCAAACAATATCTCATCGGTATCTTTAAATGTTTCTGTGTAGTTAACGCCAATCCTTTTTATTAATTTTATCTTTATCGATCTATGTTTTACAAAGGTATTACTATAATACATTAAATACCCCCTTTATGCAAACCGAAAAAGTAATTGACCATATTGTCGGCTGGCTTAAGGCCTATGCCACCTCTTCCAAAACATCGGGTTTTGTCTTAGGCATTAGCGGCGGCGTTGACTCGGCTGTTGTTTCAACTTTATGTGCAAAAACAGGCTTGCCCACACTCTGTGTGGAAATGCCCATTCACCAAGCCGCAGGACAGGCCGATCGCGCGAAGGAGCACATTGGATTTCTTCAGGAGCGTTTCAACAATGTAGCCCAACGAGAAATCGACCTTACATCAACTTTTGATGAGTTTTCTCGTCAGCTGCCCAAACCAGACAATAAAGACATCATGGATTTGTCATTGGCGAATAGCCGATCGCGGTTGCGCATGCTCACCTTGTATTATTTAGCTGGCATCCACGGCTATTTAGTGGCAGGGACAGGTAATAAAATCGAGGATTTCGGCGTGGGATTTTTTACAAAATATGGCGACGGTGGTGTCGATTTAAGTCCCATTGGCGATTTGATGAAAAGCGAAGTTTACGAGATAGCAGCAACTTTGAAAGTTCCGGAATCTATTTTGAAAGCTGCACCCACCGACGGGCTTTTTAACGACGACCGTTCGGATGAAGACCAGCTCGGAGCGACCTACGACGAACTGGAATGGGCGATGACTACGGTTGAAAAAGGTGGTAGCAGTGACGATTTTGAAGGACGAAAAAAGGAAGTTTTAAAAATATACGAAAGACGCAATCGCGCCAATCAACATAAAATGAAGCCCGTGCCTGTGTGTCAGATTCCTACATCGCTGAGAGCGACTTAATTTTTAAACGCAAGGCAAAGCTTCTGAATTGAGAAAATTGTGGATTGGTATTATTCTCGAATTTCAATCTTGATTTTCCTTCTTTTCACAATAGAATTCGCTATTTTTGATAGCTCCCTCTTTCAGTAATTTTCTTAATTGATTGTGATTAATTAGTTTTTAATGGTACAAATTGTTCTGGCAGATCATCACCCTTTAACGCGTATTGGGATAAAAGATCAAATACTTCAAGCGAATAGCAGCTATTCCGTTATCGGAGAAGTAGCGCACGGAGACAAGTTACTTCCCACGTTAAAGCAAAAGCGCCCAAATTTATTAGTTTTGGAATTGAGTATGCCTGGAATCGATGGATTTCAGATTCTACGCGATATTAAATCGAAATTTCCCGAACTTAAAATTGTGGTTTTCTCCTCCTATCCAGATGAGATTTACGCCCAGCACTGTATAAATTCCGGCGCCCAAGGTTATGTCCATAAAACTACGAGTTCCAAAGAGTTTTCAAAAATCATCAAGTCGATTGTCAATGGCGAAACCTATATCAACAAAAAAATAAAAAAGAAAAATCCCGAGAACGCCGCCTTGGAAACTATAAAAGATCGCTATAAAAAACTTTCTATTCGCGAAACCGAGGTCCTCAACCTCCTACTTCAAGGCCATAGAAATAAAGATATTGCCGTATTGTTGGATATCAATGAGAAGACTGTGAGCACCTATAAATCTCGTTTATTAAAGAAGCTCAAGGTGAACAACCTAGCCAAGCTAATCAATCACACTAAGGCATTGTCGATATAAGCTCTATATAACACGATTGAGCCGATTGGAAAGCAAGCGCTTCAGACCGATGTAGTCCATTACTTCTTGTAGAATGAATTCACCATCCTCATTGGGTTCCTTCTCTTTGATCCTTTCCGAAAGCTCACTGATTTTTTTGTCGACTAGAAAGCGTCGCAAGCTTAAAATGGTTTCGCTCACCATTTGGCCAATAGTGTCGTGTTTTCCTTTTACATAAATTTCTCTCCGCTCCCAATCGTGCAATTCATAACGCTCGTCTTCCATAAGGATATCGCTTACGATGGCTGCCATCTCGGGTTCTAATTGATTGACAAAACCTGCAGCCCCTTGCTCCGGGTTTTGCGAGAAATTATCTATCAACTCCAAATATAACTTTTGAAATTTCGGATTGGCAAATTCCACCTCATCTACCTGCAAGTCTAAAAAGATTTTTTCGTACACGCGATAGGTTTGCATTTCGTTTTTAAACTCCCCCGATGTGGATTGATCAGCAATGAGCAACATATCACTAAACGACTCTTCTATATGGCCGTAGATTACTAATAGTTCGATCATCTTTTGCTCCAACTCCTTTTGGAGATCAACTTTTTCGACCTTTTGTTTTTCTGTCGCAACGACTTCAAAAGGTTTTTGTTCGGCACGCGATTGTCTGGCTGCATCTCGTTTTCCTTTGTTTAAAGTCTGCGCCAGCACATTGAAAAGAACATCTTCTGAGACATCCATTATTCGCGCACATTCCCTGACATACAGTTCGCGTTTGATAGGATCCGAGATTTTGGAAATACTCGTAATCATATCGTGGATGGTCTCTGTTTTTCTAACAGGATCGTTTTTTGACTCGGCTGCCAACATGGACGCTTTAAACGTCAGGAAATCCTTCGCATGGGTTTCCAGGTACGATGTCAACTCCTCTGTTGTACTTTTACGCGAAAAGCTATCCGGATCCTCGCCTTCGGGAAACGTGCAGATTTTCACGTTCATGCCTTGTTCCAAAATCAAATCTACTCCCCGGAGCGCCGCTCGCAATCCTGCGGCATCACCATCGAAGAGCACGACAATGTTTTTTGTCAACCGATTGATCAACCGAATTTGTTCTGGCGTTAAAGCCGTTCCAGAAGAAGACACCACATTGTGTACGCCCGCTTGGTGCATTTGAATCACATCGGTATATCCTTCAACCAAGTAGCAATTATCCTCTTTGGCAATACTCTGTTTGGCAGAATAGATACCGTAGAGCACCTTGCTTTTATGATAGATGTCGCTTTCGGGCGAATTGAGATATTTGGCTGCTTTTTTAGTGTCTGTTAAAATGCGCCCGCCAAAACCGAGTGTTCTGCCACTCATACTTTTTATAGGAAACATAACGCGACCTTTAAACCGATCGAACTGACGGGTAGCAGCACCTGTTTCGGGATCATTTCTTACAATCGTAAGACCGGCTTTCTCGAGAAACTCTAGTTTATACCCCTTTTTTATGGCGTGGTTTGTAAACGCTTCCCAGGCGTCGGGCGAATATCCTAACTCAAACTTCTTTATGGTTTCTTCCGTAAACCCTCTTTCTTTAAAGTAAGAAAGCCCAATAGCCTTCCCCTCTTCAGTTTTCAGCAGGGTGTTGTGAAAGTATTTGGCTGCAAATTCACTGACCAAATATAGACTTTCACGCTCATTGGCTTGTTCCTTTTCTTCGGGTGTGCGTTCGGTTTCTTCAATTTCAATACCGTACTTTTTTGCCAAATACCGAATGGCTTCAGGATAGGTGAAGTGTTCGTGTTCCATTAAAAAAGACACTACATTACCCCCTTTTCCACTACTAAAATCTTTCCAGATTTGTTTGGCCGGACTCACCATAAAACTCGGGGTTCGTTCATCGGTAAACGGACTCAGTCCTTTGAAGTTGCTCCCCGATTTTTTGAGTTGGACAAAATCCCCGATGACCTCCTCGACGCGGGCGGTTTCGAAAACGGAATCTATGGTGTTTCTGGATATCAAAATTACGCTGAGGTTTAGCTTCTAAAAATACAAACTTACAGAATAGCATGACAAGAAACCAAGAACTCTTATCTGTTGCAGCTTTTAAATTTTAACACTTAAATACGGATAGACTGTGTTTACCATCCCATAAAACATGCACAAACCTACGAGAACGATACTATTTATTGTTTTCAGAAAAATTAATTCATATAAAAATTAACCAAAAAAACAGTTATGAAAATTACTTATTACTTAACTTTAGTGTTTTTATTCAGCCTCAATTTAGTGCATTCACAATCCGAGGCATTATTTGAAGCGTCATCGAATAATAATGCAGCAATGAACGCAGTCCTACCTGCAGCTTACACCAATTCAACTTCGACGGTATCTGCAGAAACTATTTCAGGACCAGTAGAAACGCAAATTGATTTAAACAAGGTTGAGGTTCCAATGTTGAAAGCATCAGCACCTTTCAACAACATTCCTGAAGGATTTGGAGAAAATTTGATTTATATCAATGGACCCTTTGAAGATGAACCAGGGTTAAGCATTTTGGAAGAGTCTTTAAATATGACGTTTTTTGGGTTTAATGGCAATGCCAACAATGATTGGCGCATGGCAGATGAGTTTGTCCTACACGAAACATATGATATTTCAAGCATTGATGTTTATGCGTATCAGACAGGTAGCTCTGCCCCATCGATTACTAGAGCTTATATACAAATTTGGGATGGGGACCCAAGTGCTAACGGAACGGTTGTTTGGGGCGATACGCAAACAAATATGATCCATTCGGTCCACCCTACAGGAATTTATAGAGTTTCGGATAACGATTTGGGAGATACTTCTCGAGAAATTCAACGTGTCACTATTGAAACCGGCGGATTAAATCTTGATGCAGGGACGTATTGGATCGATGTTTCACTTGAAGGAAGCGGGAACTCAGGTCCGTGGATGAATCCAGTTTCAGTTCCATACGAAACAATTACTGGAAATGCATTGCAATACAACGCTAACAACTGGCAACCAGCGGTAGATGGCGGAACACAAGACCCCCAAGGAATTCCTTTTGAAATATACGGTACTGCTACAGATGTATGCCAAGAAATCAACCCGCCTTACGATTGGCTTTTTGAGGATGGTTATAAAGTTTCTGGAGGATCTTCTACTGCAAACGACATTACAATAGATGCAGGCATAAATTTCGAACTAAACAATGTAGTTGCCTACTTTATATCAGAATGGCCAATAAGCTCAGCCGATATCATCTATTACGATGATAACAATGGGTTACCAGGCAATCAAATAGGTTCCGAAAACAATTTAAATATTGTTTCAAGCAACGCCATAGGGTCTGCATTTAGTTTGAGTGTATATATGGTTGAGTTTAATGTAGCTCCTTTTGAATTCGAAGGACAGCAGAACACGGACACCACGTACTGGATCCAGATAAAAGCAGAAAACTCTGGCGGCACTAATACGTTTTGGGCGGGTAGATTTGGCAATACGGTTGGAAATGATTTGGCCAATAAAGGAACAGGGTCTTGGGATAAGCCTAGAGCTGATTTAGACGGTCTCTACCTATTTAGCGGAACATGTGAGGACATTCTAAGTGTAGGAGATAATGAGCTTGCTCAATTTACAGCCTATCCGAACCCAACATCCGACATTTTAAGTGTTGAATCTGTTGATCAAATTGGAACCATTACCATGTACAACCTGCTCGGACAACAAGTGTTTTCTTCGGAAACAAACAGCTCGCACACTCAACTGGATATACGCTCGTTGCAACAAGGAGTTTATATTTTAAAAGCAACAGCAGCTGATAAAGAAATATCCGTGAAGATTATTAAAAAATAATTTTCACGATTATTAACCTAGTATAGCTCATTTAAAAAGCCATTCTTTCGGGAATGGCTTTTTTAGATTAACACTTGAAAATAAACTCCTAAGGAAATTTAATTGTATTGACATATTGGCTAATTCAAATAAAATCAATTCCAATCGTACCGCAACCCAACAGAAATGTTTCGTTGCTTTATAGGGTTGTCCTTAAATATGGGGTTCAAATCATATTTGGCATAAAGCCCTACTTCTTTCCAACTGATGTATCCGCTAATGCCATAAACCAAATTTGAAGTATTATAGCTTTGTTTGATTTTATCCTTTCGTCGTCTTCCATCTTCTCTATACTTCAATTTTTGGCGAGTGTTTAAATTAAGACCGGCATAACCACCGAGGCCAATACTTATTTTTCTGTATGTGGAATAGCGGAAATAATCACCGAAATCTTTTTTCTCTGAAGGACCAAACTCAAAAAATACGGGAACCACCAAGTTATCCATTCTAAATTTCGACTTTTTTAGATCGAAAGGGAAGGTTTGAAGTTCTGTTTGATTTCCATTTTCTACAAAATACTGATTGTCTATGGGTTTCAATCCGTTGAACTGAAAAGACAATCCATATTTTAAGCGAAGCCAATTGCTGTTTTTGAACACCCGGGTTTTAAAAGAATAACCCAATTCGAAAAAGCGACTTCCGCCAATTTTAAACTCTGAATTGTCAAAGGATTCTCCTTGCGTAATGACATTATTCAATCCAACAGCCATATTTAGATGTGAAGTCGTGCGACGATCAAATGGATTTTTCGGATTTCTTTTTCGAATTTTAACTCCTAAGACCCGATCATCATCCATGTCTTTCTGCCCAATTCCAATGAGAATACTGGTTTCACTTTCTATTATGTCCGTACCAATCTCGTGCTCATTGCGTTCTAAGAATTCAATCTGATTATCCAGGATAGCCAACCGATTTTCGATATTTAAAGCCCGTTTTTCAGCGGCTTTATTTTTAAGTTCTATGGCTTCTTCCGTAGAAATCGATTTTTCCTCTAACTTTTTATTGATAGCTTCAACTTCCTTTCTCAAAGCTTCCTTCTCCTCCTGGACAGCCACTTCTTTTTTGTTCATCAAGATTTCGATGGTGTCGTCAACCTTTTGATCTTGATTTTCTTGGGCAATTATGGCAACAGTAGTGCCTAACCACATCGCCAAAGCGGTGGTGTATATCATTATTTTCATAAAATTATTTTTTTAAATTTAAACGATGAACTTGGTTATTGAACCGGTGATATAACAGCTTTCTAATTTCGGATTTGTCGACTGAACCCTCCATTGATTGCTATCTATTTCTTTCGGTATAAGCAGTTGCTATTATTTTGAAACCTTCACCCAAAGCGTCGAATACCTTATCGGAAAAGGTTTTATCCAATTCCCACTCCACTTCATTGAGTAACGTAGCAGCACTTATTTGAGATTTTTTAATAGTCCGATTTAAAAAGATGTCGCGACGTGCACTTTCTAACAACGCCTCCACTTCTTCCATCGTAACATCGCCTTGATTTTCTTTGAGGTTTTTAATACTAAGGGCAACTTCTTGTGCCTTCTGATCCAAAAAGTCCGTCTCCGATTCAACTTCTTCTATTATCTCGGCCGCTACAGTTTCTTGGGCCAGAGTTGTTTCGACGACAATGTCATCTGTTTCCTGTTCCATTTCCGATACATAATGGGTTGGAGAAACATCATTTTCCTGAGGCGTTTCCTTCTGGTCTGCAATTGGATTCGAATTGTTTTCGACTGCTACGAATTCATTGTCTGTTACAGTATTTGGCAGCACATCTATCGTATTATCAATGCGATTTGTTTTTACATTTTCCTCCACCAATTGCGGTTGACCTTCACTGTTTTGATCATAAACAACGGCGCCTATAAGCATAAGCCCCACAACACTTGCAGCGGCATAATACCAGAACACCATTTTTCTTTTCGGTGGTGTTGCCTCGAGCTGCGCCTCCAACTTATCCCAAGCATTTGCTGAAGGTTGGAGCTCCCGATCTTTCATCTTATCGCGAATATTTTTTTCTAGATTATTGCGCGTCATAACGAATTCTATTTTGTTCTTTAATCTTTGTTTGCAACATGTTCCGAGCTTTGAACAATTGCGATTTTGAAGTGCTTTCGCTTATTTCCAATAACTCGGCAATTTCCCTGTGTTTGTATCCTTCAATCACATAGAGCACAAAAACGGTTTTGTAGCCATCCGGCAACCCATCAATCAGTCGTTGAATTTCATCTACTTCCAATTGGGTGTCGATTTCAATGGCGTATTCCGAAGTATTTTCAATTTCCTTATCTTGAACAAACTGAAATTTTCGATCGGTTCGAAGTTGGGAAATACATTCGTTGACCATAATCCTTCGCATCCACCCTTCAAAACTACCTTTGTTTTTGAAGCTATCTAAATTTGAAAAAACCTTAAAAAATCCTTTGAGCATTACTTCTTCCGCCAAATCCAAACAGTGAATATATTGGCGACAGACTCCCAACATTTTAGGAGAAAACTGCTCGAACAACTTCCGTTGTGCCTTTCTATCCTTCTTAATAGCGGCAGCAATCAACTTGGTGTCATTTTTATGTAAAGGAATAATTTTCAAATTTGCGTTTTGCTTTTATCGCCCCTATTACAAAGACGGGAAATAATATGTAAAGGTTGCCTGAGGTGTAAAAAAATGAACTATTTTTTTACAGTCTGCACGTTGCTAAGGTAAAAGTAAATATGAAAAGTTGATGAAAAACTATAAAACGAGCCAAATGTAAAAACGGTATTCCCATCAAAAAAACAAATTGATATAAACAATACTTTATAGTCTTAAGTGTTTAACTAAAAAATCAGTTTGAATTTCGAATTATCAAATATTTAAATCGACACAATTAAATCATAAACAACTAATAATCAGATTGATATATAGAATAACACTTCAAAGTGATTGCGTCTAAAACTTTCTTGGCATGGAATTTGAAAATAGATGGTTGAGTTTAACAATTAAAAATCAGAAACTATGAAAAATCTAACGTATGTATCCTTTATATTGATGCTGTTTTTGGGTATTGGTTCAATGCAAGCCCAAGAAAAAAAGTTTTCGAAAAAAAATCTAACAGAGAAAAAACAAAATTTCAAAAAAGAAGATCGCGCAAAGAAGATGCAAAAGGAACTAGGCCTTACGCCCGAGCAAGTCAAAAAGATTGACGACATCAAGGCAAAAAGAGCTGCTGATAAAACGCGTCTAAAAAGTGAATTGCAACGGTTGAAAAATGAAGAACGCAATGAAATCCGAGCAGTTTATACGCCCGAACAAAAAGAAAAGTTGAAAACGCTTAAGGAGAATAGAAAGAAAAAAATAAAAACGCATAAAAGAAAAAATAACATGCAGCATAAAAAAATGCAAGATCGCAAGCGCAGATAATTCTAGGGTTATATGCAAAAAAAGCAGCTTTTTACAGGCTGCTTTTTTTATGTCATTTAATCACTTACATTCGACTTTGTTTTTATCAATTCCCTCAATTTCTCCTCCAACCCAGGCAAACTCTCTAAATTCAATCCGAAGATTTCAGTCAACACGAATTTTACTTCGGAGACTGAACTCAGCACTCGTTTTTCCGAGCCCTTCTCAGAATGGATATTCAACTCATTGTTCCGCAATCCGTAACGAAGGTTTTCATCGGTTCGAGCCACCAATAATCGATGGCAAAAATGAGAAGATGGAAAGGTAGAAGTAAACCAATTCGCCATGACATAATCGATTGTTTTTTGTTTTTGCAAATCAAAATCGTATAAGGGTTCAAAACCTTCTTTTTTAAGGAATTCTAGCGTAAATATTTCTTTTTCTTTGATTATACGATATGTTCCGTGAGGTGAAACTTGTGAAATTTCCGGTTTAAATTCCAAGGGAATCGTTGGCGTCATTCCACCAAATCCGACATCGGTTATATATTGAGAATTTTCTGTTGTAACCAAGAGCATCATATGCGTTCGCGGATGTGCTCCAGTGGCGGAATGGATACGAGCAGCAAGCGGTTTAACCTCGAAACCTAAAAATCGCAATACTTCTTTAAACAGTAAATTCTGTTCGAAACAATAGCCGCCTCGCCTATCAAAAATCAACTTTTGAACAAGATTTTCTAAGTCTAATTTCACGGGAATTCGAAGGAGCGAATTCAAGTTTTCAAAAGGAATTCGACGTGTGTGTCGAGCGACTAAAAACTTTAGTGTATTTAACGAATTTCCTTGGACTTTTTGAATTTCTAATCGGTCGAAATAAGATTTTGAAATTTCTTCATTCATCATAAATCGAAGTAAAACTTGCTAACGCAAATTTAGTCATTGAAAAATGAATTCATCATTCAAAAGTTAAACTCATTTCAGCGTTCTTGCTCAAGTGTACGGAGCACTTTGCACTTCGTTTTGCCGGTTCGAAATTATCTCTACTTAAACTTTCACCGAATTTTTATGGAAAAAAGACATCCTCATTTTCTCAAACACTGAAGGTATACACCTAAAACGATCCAATTTTTCTATATTAGCTTGAATATCCAATAACATCACTATTTTTATTTTGAATCCAAGGGATTGAAAATAAGATTAAAAATCTAAAAAATAATTCACAACAAGCATTTACAAATTGCGTTACGAGGTTAGATTCGCCAAACAACCATCTAAGTTTTTATTTAATTAAAATTCCATAACCAATTTTCCTATCTTTAACCCCGATATGAAAATCGTTAGCCGCATTAAACTTCCCATTGAAAAAGAAATGGAACTTTTTGAAAGAAAGTTCTCTCGTTCAATGGTATCGAATGTTTCACTTTTAAATCGTATTACACACTATGTAGTCAATCGAAAAGGGAAACAAATGCGTCCCATGTTTGTTTTTCTGATTGCCAAACTTACCGGAAACGGCGAGGTCAACGAACGCACTTATCGCGGCGCATCGGTTATCGAGTTGATCCATACGGCAACCCTGGTTCACGACGATGTGGTGGACGACAGCAACCGACGACGCGGATTTTTCTCGATCAATGCATTGTGGAAAAACAAAATCGCGGTTTTGGTAGGCGATTATCTTTTATCACGCGGACTGTTATTATCGATTGACAATGGGGATTTTGACCTACTACGGATTATTTCGGTAGCCGTTCGGGAAATGAGCGAAGGCGAACTCCTTCAAATAGAAAAAGCCAGACGATTGGATATTACCGAAGAGGTGTATTACGAAATTATTCGCCAGAAAACCGCCACATTAATTGCTGCCTGCTGTGCGATGGGTGCACAATCGGTTCATGCGTCGGATGAAGAAGTGGAACGCATGCGCAGGTTTGGCGAACTCATCGGAATGGCATTCCAAATCAAAGATGATTTGTTCGATTACGGAAACGACCACATCGGCAAGCCTACAGGCATCGACATCAAGGAACAAAAAATGACCCTACCACTTATTTTTGCGCTCAATTCCGCCTCTAAAAAGGATAAAAGATGGTTGATCAATTCGGTTAAAAATCACAATAAAGACAAAAAGCGCGTCAAAGAAGTCATCGCCTTCGTCAAAGAAAACGGCGGCCTGGAATACGCCATTGAAAAAATGAAGGCGTATCAAGAAGAAGCTCTGGCAATCTTAAATTCTTATCCCAGCTCTCCCTATAAACAGTCTTTAGAATTAATGGTGAATTATGTGATTGACCGGAAGAAGTAATAAGTTAAATTTAAACAATTCACCGTCTTTAAAGCGTCTATTTCTTACCTCTTTTCCTCTCCCTGACTTTATAAAGGGCAGGTATCTACTTTTTTACATTTTTTTAAATCATAAAAAAATGTTATTTTGCGTTAAATACTTTAACATTTAGCCGAAGTTATTTCTTCTCCCCCATCATTTTCGGCTGTTTTATTGTTATTTCCTATGAATCTTAAAACAGTTCGCACCTTGGTCGTTCAATTTGACCACCATTTGCAACCTTATGAAATTGCTGCTTTTCGCGGTGCGATTATCGAAAAAGTAGGGCGAGAACACATCTTGTTCAACCATCATATTTCAGATCACTATTGTCCGATAAAAAAATAAAGTGAGAGGAATTTCCCAAACGGGGTCTTCCTCATCACTTTTCGTAGTAATTTTGAATTTCCTACAAAACAAGATTACTATGGGCAAAAGTACATATTTCTTCGGTCAATCTGTTCTCGGACAGCTGATTTCCTTGATAGACGACAACATTATCAGCCGCAACAGCAAAAAG